>Ga0190269_10000066_pt1 | contig 45303 bp, 37 predicted proteins | sample Popmic249IS_FD_133749 | JGI IMG/M metagenome (GOLD analysis project Ga0190269, IMG submission 133749) | Populus adjacent soil microbial communities from riparian zone of Blue River, Arizona, USA - 249 IS | ecosystem: Environmental > Terrestrial > Soil > Riparian zone | place: USA: Arizona... | reverse complement strand
GCCGGGCCGGCGCCGGCCAGGTCAGCACCGGCCGGGTCAGCACCGGCGGGGTCGGCGCCGGCGGGGTCGGCGCCGGCGGGGTCGGCGCCGGCCGGGCGCGCGGTCGTGCCGCCTCCGTCGCGGAACGCGCCGAACCCGGGACCCGCCGTCGGCTCGGCCCAGGTGGGCCCCGCACAGGTCGGGTCGGCCCAAGTCGGGCCGGTACCGAGCGGTTGGGGACCGGGAGTGGGCGGGTCGGCACAGGCGCCCGCCTCGGCACAGCCAGCGGGAGGCCAGGGGCCCGGCGCGCGTTCCGGACCGGCGGTCGGCGCCGCCGCGGTGCGCGGTGCCGCTCCCGCCGAGTACGACGCCGGGCAGCCGGCCGGAGCGCAGGCGGCAGGCGGACCGCAGGCCGGCGTTCGGGCCGTCGCGGGGCGCGCCGTGGTGGGCCGGGACGACCCCCGGACGGCGGCGCTACCCGCGCGCCCCGCCCGCTACGACGGCGTCGCGGCCGAGGGCTCGGCCTACCAGACCGGCGACGTGCCGTTACCGCTGCGCCCGGCCCTCGAGGAGCTGGTCGCCAAGGAGACCGACGCCGCCGTCCTGCGCTACCGCCCGGGCAGCGCGGGCGAGGCCGCCGCGTCCGCCTACGCGAGCGCGGTCAAGCGGGCTCGCAAGCGCCTGGCCGGTCTCGGCTCCGAGCCGTGGGGTGTGAAGCCCCAGATCTGCCTCGTCGACCCGTTCCCGGACCCGGACGACCCCGCGAACGTGCTGACGTCCGGAACCGTCGTGGACGCCGCCCGCGGCGAGATCTTCGTCGTCGTCACCGCCGAGTCGCCCCCGGAGCCGCCCGAGCGCCCGCTGGCGCTGTTCTTCGGCGCGGCGCTGCCCGCGGCACGCGACGTCGAGCTGCTCATCGAGGGCTACGGCCTGCACCTGTGCGGCGTGCCGTCGGCCGATGCGTACCTCGCCGACATCGACGAGGAGCGCGGCCTGCCGCCGCTGGTCCGGGCGCAGGGCGAGCTCCGGACGCTGATGGCGCTGTCGTTCGTTCGCTTCCTCCTGGAGCGGGGCAGCGAGGCCGACCTCTGGAAGGTCTTCACCACGTCCCGCCCCGGTGCGGCCGACCTCACCGTGCAGGAGGTCTACGGCGTCGGGCTCTCCGCGCTGGAGGAGCAGTGGCTCCGCGCGCTGGAGGTCGAGGAGGAGCCGGTCCGGATCACCGCGTTCCTGCGGCTGGCCGGGCGGTATCTGCGGCCGTACATCCGGCGCGAGGTCGAGATCGGCTTCTACCTGCTGCTTGAGCTCGGCTTCGTCGCGGTGTTCCCGTTCGCGTTCTCCCGGCTGGTCAACGAACTCACCAGCGGCGGCGCGGACTTCGACTACGTCGTGAAGATCGTCGGGCTGCTGGCGGCGACGTTCGCGGTCGGCCTGCTCGCCGAGCTGCGGCGCAACTACGTGTCGGCGTTCGTCAGCGCGTCGATCGTCCGTGAGCTGCGGACCCAGATGTTCAGCGGGCTGCAGTCGCTGTCGGCCAAGTGGTACTCGGCGCGCAAACAGGGCGACATCCTGTCCCGGCTGCTCTCCGACGTCGGCCAGCTCGAGCAGGGGTTGTCGAACACGGTCCGGGACGGCCTGTTCCAGTCGCTGACGCTCCTCGTCTCCGCCGCCGTGCTGCTCAGCTTGAACTGGATCCTCGGGCTGATCGTGCTGCTCGGCGCCCCGATCGTCGCGTTCATCTACCGACGGTTGGACGGGCCGGCCCTCAAGCGCAGCAAGGCAGTGCAGGAGAACGTCGGCTCGCTGGTCTCGGTCGCGGCCGAGAGCTACCAGGCGCACTCGGTGGTGCAGGCCTTCGGCCTGGAGAACGAGGAACGCAACCGGTTCGAGCGGGCCTCCGACCGGTTGTTCCGACGCCAGCTGTCGCTCCAGCTGTTCAGTGGGCTGTTCGACCTCTCGGTGGACGCCGTGGTGACGACGTTGCGGCTCGTCACGCTCCTCGTCGGCAGTTACCTGGTGATCGAGGGCAACCTGTCGGTCGGCGCGTTCGTCGCGGCGATCACGCAGGTGTCCACGGTGGTCGGACCGGTGACCGCGCTCACCGGGATCGGCCAGCAGATCCAGACGTCCACCGGCGCGCTCCAGCGGGTCAACGAGATCCTCGGTGCGAAGCCGGACATCGACGACCACCCGCAGGCCACACCGCTGCCGCCGCTGCGGCGTGAGATCCGGCTCGCCGACGTCTCGTTCTCCTACGACGGCGACCGGCCGACGCTGCGCGGCGTGGACGTCACGATCCCGGCGGGCTCGAAGGTGGCGTTCGTCGGCCCCACCGGAGCGGGGAAGTCCTCCACGCTCCAGCTGCTCATGCGGTTCTACGACCCGGACCGCGGTGCGGTGCTCTTCGACGGTCGCGACATCCGCGGCGCGACGCTGGCCTCGCTGCGCGGCCAGCTCGGCGTCGTGTTCCAGGAGACGTTCCTGTTCGACGGGACGCTGCGCGACAACATCGGCCTCGGCCGGCTCGGTGCGTCACCGGAGGACGTCGAGAAGGCAGCCAGGGCCGCTCAGCTGCACGAATACATCACGACGTTGCCGCGGGGCTACGACACCCCGGTCGGTGAGCGGGGTGTGCGGCTCTCCGGTGGGCAGCGGCAGCGTCTCGCGCTGGCTCGAGCCCTGCTGCGCGACCCGGCCGTACTGCTGCTCGACGAGGCGACGTCGGCGCTCGACCCCCGCACCGAGCGGCTGGTCGCCGAGACGCTGGAGTCGGTCAGCGGCGGCCGGACGCTGATCGCGGTGACGCACCGGCTGACGTCGATCGTCGACTACGACCGCATCTACGTGCTGGAGAGCGGGCAGATCGTCGAGCAGGGGCGGCACGACGAGCTGGTCGCGCTCGGCGGGGTCTACGCCGACCTGTGGGCGGAGCAGAACGGCCTGCCGCGGCCGTCGGAGGGCGGCGGAGACGCGGTGGATCCGGCGGGTGCGCTCGCCCAGGTTCCGTTCTTCGCGGGTCTGGACGCCGCCGGGCTGGCAGTCGCGGCGGGGGCGCTGCGCGAGGTCCGGCTGGAGCGGAACGACACGTTGCCCGCGCGGAGCGGCCAGCTGGCCGTCGTCGTGCGGGGCCAGGGCCGGGTGTTCGCGCCGGACCCGACCGGCCGGCCGGTGCAGGTGGCCGAGCTGGGCCCGGGTCAGGTGTTCGGGCTCGGTGCGCTGCTCGGGGACGACACCGCGGCCGAGCTGCGGGCGGATCGGCGGATGGAGCTGGGCGTCCTGAGCGAGCAGGCGCTCTACCATCTGGCGACGCAGCTCCCGCCGGTCGCGGCGGCGCTCAACGCCCGCCGCACGCCGTCCGCGCCGCTGGGCGGCGAGCGTCTGTCCCAGATCCGGATGCTGCCGCCCGAGCTGCGGCGCTTACCGCAGTAGCGTCGCCCTGGCCGTCCTGGCGGTGCACGTTCTGTGCCCCTGGGACGGCACGGAATGTGCACCGTCCCGGCCTTGGACCGGTCGGGCGCCTCACCCCGGAACGTGGGCCAGGTAGTAGACGGCGGCGGCGCGGATCCAGTGGCGGCCCGGATTGCCGTACGGGTCGAGGGTGTGGCGGGTGGGGTCGGGCAATGCCCGGTGACCGATGATCCAGGCGTCGTGGCCGGTGGAGAGCCGCGCCCGGAGCGTGTTCATCATGTAGTCCCCCGGGTCCTGCCGAGTGAGCGGCCCCACCTCGGCGAGGTTCGCGTCCAGCGTCTTTTCGCACATCTTCTGGTCGAGGACGAAGAACAGATCGTTGACCGCCAGGCGCACCCGCATGAAACGCCACAATACGGCATTTACCGGGTTTGCCCCAGATCTGTCGGGGCCTCCGATTCGGCTGGGGTCAGTGGTGGCCCCGTTTGTTACGTGACGGACGGCACTGGAATGATGCAGCGCGACCCGGACTCGAGGAGAGCGATGGCGCCGGAACAGCCACCTGCGACCGGCCGGACGCCGAGCGACCCGACCGACGAACCGACCGTTGCCGCCGCACTGGCGCGCGCGGCCGCGGCGGCGAAGCGACCCGACACCCCCGCTCCGCAGAGCCGGGGCCGGCTGAAGGATCGGTTGCGGGGCCGTACGGCCCCGGCGACGCCCCCGGCGTTCCGACCGGCGCCTCCCCCCGGCCCGGTGCCCACCGGTCCTCCGCCGCCGTTCTCCCAGCACCCGCCCGGTACCTCCGGACCGGCCACGCCGTTCACCGCTCCGCCCACCGGCCCGATCCCCGCCGGCTCCGGCTGGCCGTCGCTCACCGGGCCGACGTCGGGAGGGCCTGCAGCACCGATGGCCGGGAGCCCCGCCGGGGCGATGCCGGGCGCACCCGGCCCGTCGCCCGCCACACCGTCCGCGGCCCCACCGCCCGGCTCCCCAGGACTCCCGGCACCCTTCGGGCCGGCCGGATCCCCCGGGCCGTCCGGGTCCGCCGCCGGACCGTCCAGGTCATCGGGGCCCGCCGGCTCCGCAGGGCAGTCCGGGCCCGCCGCAGGACCCGCGGGGCCGCCCGCCGCGCCCGCCGGGTCGCCCGGGTCCGGCGCCGGACCGTCCGGACCCGCGTCCGGGCTCGCCGGACCGGGGTCCGGTGCGTCGGCGGGGTTACCCGCCTCCGGCGGCGGCGCAGGTGCGCTGCCGCTCCCCCCGCCCCCGGCGGTCTGGCCACCCACCACGGCGCCGTACTCCTCGCCGGGCGGGTTGCCGCCCGCGCCACAGGGTGCGGGCTCTCCCGGCCCAGCCACCTCGTTCCAGGACGCACCGACCGCGCGTCTCGATCAGCCGTCGCTGCCACCGGCCGAGCCCGCCGACCCCGCAGCGGCCGACGCCCCGGCGACCGACGCCGCCCGTGACGGCGACGCCCCGTCCGGCGACGACGCCGCCGACCGGACGACGAAGCTGCCGACGTCCCCCACTCCCACCGCCGCGTTCGCCGCCGCGCCGACGTCCGGACCCGGCAACCCGGCGTCGCCTCCGACGATGCCGAGCCCGATGCCGGGGCCGGCGCCGGCGCCGGGGCCGGGCCCGATGCCGAGCCCGCCCCCGGGATCGTCGCCCGGTCCGATGCCGGAGACCATGGACTTCCCGGTCTTCGAGGCCGCCCCGCACGTGTCGGGCACCCAGGGCAAGTGGGCGCTCTCCGCCAGCCGGCCCACCGGATCGGGCAGCGAGGCGCCGAACGGCTCGAGTCGGTCCAAGCTCCTCCTGATCGGCGGCGGCGCCCTCCTCGCGATCCTGATTCTCGGCTCCGTGCTGGTCCTGACCGCTCTCACCGGCGACGCCTCGGACAAGAGCAGCGGGAAACCCTCCCCGGCCGCCGCGACGCCCACGAGCGCCCCGACCCCGGCGAGCCCGTCCCCTAGCCCCTCACCGACCCGTCCCAGCGCGTCCGCGGCGGGCGGCGAGTACGAGGAGCCCTACTACCCGCCACCTCCGAAGAAGACGACCGAGGCGCCGACGGAGGACCCTGGCGACTGGGACGACGAATGGCCCCCGGACGACTGGGACGACGACGACTGGTGGGACGGCGAGAGCCGCTAGGAGCGGTGGCGGCCGCTCAGGGAGACCGAGCAGGTGCGTCAAGCCGACGCGGGGGACGCCTCGGCCCCGTACAGCAACTCGGTGACACCGTCCGCGGTCATCGGGTGGCCGAAGAGGAAGCCCTGCGCGTGTCCGCAGTGCAGCTCACGGAGCCGCTCGGCCTGAGCGACCCCCTCGACGCCCTCGGCGACCGGGCGCAGACCCAGCGTCTGGGCCAGCCCCAGGATGGCCCGGGTGACCGCCTCGTCGGTCGCGTTCCCGGCCAGGTCGCGGACGAACGAGCGGTCGATCTTGAGTGTGTGGATCGGCAGCGTCCGCAGGTAGGTCAGCGACGAGTAGCCCGTACCGAAGTCGTCGAGCGCGATCCGCACGCCCAGCTCGGCCAGCTCCCGCAGGGTGCAGGCGGCCAGCCCCAGGTCCGCGACGAGCGCGGTCTCGGTGATCTCCACCATCAGCGCGCCGGCCGGCACGCCCGCCAGCGCCGTCGCGCTGTTCACCTGATCGACGAGGCCGGGGTCGGACAGGTGCCCGGCGGACACGTTCACGCTCACGACGAACCCGGGGACGATCCGGCGCCAGGACGCCACCTGGCGGCAGGCCTGCCGCAGCACCCACTGGTCGATCAGCGGGAGCAGTCCGGCCGCTTCGGCGACCTCGAGGAACGCGCCGGGGGCCAGCAGGCCGCGGGTGGGGTGGCGCCAGCGCAGGAGCGCCTCCACGGCGGTGGTCGTGGCCGACGACAGCTCGACGATCGGCTGGTAGAACACCTCGAACTGGCCGCCGTCCAGGCCGCGGCGGAGGTCCTCCTCCAGCCGGAGCCGCGCCAGCGTCGAGCTGGAGAGTTCGGAGTCGGCGATCCGGTAGCGGTTCCGGCCCTGCTGCTTGGCGTCGTAGAGGGCCATGTCCGCGTCGCGCTGGAGGATCTCGGCCGTCTCTCCCTCCAGGGCGATCCCGACGCTGGCCCCGACCGTGAGCGGCGGTCCGCCGCCGACCGTGACCGGCTGGCCGAGCCGCTCCAGGATCGTCCGGGCGACCTCGACGGGGTCGCCTTCGCGCAGCAGCACCGCGAACTCGTCCCCACCCAGGCGCGCCACCGTGTCGGCCGGACCGGCGCACGCGCGTAACCGCTCGGCGACCGCGACGAGGAGCTCGTCACCGGCCGGGTGTCCACGGGTGTCGTTCACCTTCTTGAAGCCGTCGAGGTCGACCAGGAGCAGCGCCGGTGGCGGCCGGCCCGCGTCGAGGGCTTCGGTCAGCCGGTCGACGAACAGCGCCCGGTTCGCCAGGCCCGTGAGGGGGTCGTGGAACGCCAGGTGCACCAGGTGGGTGCGCTGCCGGCTCAGCTCGGCGGCGAGCCGGGTGTTGAGACGCAGCGCGAGCACCTGGCGGGCCAGCAGGGCCAGCAGCACCAGGAAGCCGACGGCGATCAGCGGCGGATCGACGCGCATGTGCGCGTAGTAGCAGTACGCCGAGACACCGATCAGCGCGATCACCGGGATGAACGGCAGCACCTGCGCGCTGGTGCTCAGTGGATTCCACAACCGACGCGGGCCCCGCGGCACCGGGAGCCGGGCGGCGTAGCCGATGACGATGCCGCCCAGCGCAGTCAACCCTCCGACGGCGGTGAACGCTTCGTCGGCGCCCCGGAGACGCAGCACCATCGTCGCGAACGTCGACACCGCGAGCAGCGCGATGCCGAGCGCGACCCCTTCGACGATCGTCCACCGCAGCGACTCGCTGCCGAACGCGAGCAGCACCCCGACGGACCCGACGGCGATCAACGCGCCGCCGAGGCCGAGCAACGCGAGTCCGGGCGCTGCCCCTGGTTGCTCGAGACGGACCTGGTCGATCGCCGGCCGCAGGATCAGCAGCCACGCCACACCGGCCGAGGACAGCGCGATGATGACGCCGTCGAACGCCATCCGCAGCTTGCCGAGCAGCGTGGCCGGCGCATCCGGGCCGGCCAGCAGCGCGACCATGCCGATGAGCAACGCGCCCAGGGCTGGCAGGGTCACGGCAGCCGGTGGCCGGGTGGTGGCGGCGTCGACCGCGAGGAAAGCGGTCCGGGTGATCCAGTACACCGCCCACGGCACCATCGCCAGGACGCCGAGCCCGCGTAGCCGCCGCTCGCGTCCGGACGCCGCTCGGCGCCCGCGCTCGTGCTCCCGTGCCGCCCAGCCGACCACCACGACGTTGACGAGCGCGTGCACCACCGCCCCGTTCCGCGGCAGCGGCGACGTCGCCACCGGCAGCAGGAGGACCAGCGCGAGCGCCCCGAGCGTTCGGTACCCGTACGACGACGCCAAGGCCCGTGGGCGCTCCGGGGCGACAGTCCTCAGTGGCACCGAGCCAGCATTCCCGCCCGGCGCATCCGCATCAACCCGCTGCGCGGACCTCATCGCCAACCAGCGAGGCCGTCCGCCACGGATCGGCTCGGGCCCGAGTCAGGCCACGGAGTCGGCGCGCCGATCGGTGAGCACGAGCGCGAACTCGTCGGCGGGAACGGGCGTGCCGAGCGTCGCGAACGTCGCGCCGCACTCCCGCAGCCGTGCGCGCGACCCGCTCATGACCGCCCGCATCCCCAGCGCCTGCGCGAGGCCGAGCACCGCCCGGGCCAGCGTCGGATCGCCGCCGACCGTCCGGTGCAGGGTGAGCGTCCGGAACGGCAGCGTCCGCAGGAAGCCCAGGTCGGTCGCGCCTGCGCCGAAGTCCGCGACCGCGAGTCCGACGCCCAGTTCGGCGAGGCCGCGCAGCGGGCGCTCCACCGCGGCGACGTCAGCGGTCAGCGCGGCCGAGGGGACCGCGATCTCCAGCGCTCCCGGCCGTAGCGAGCCGAGGCACCGCACGACGGCACCCACCACGGAGGGGTCGGCGACGCACGCCGCGTACACCGGCACCGTGACGGTCAGGCCCGGCGCGGCGGCCAGCCAGCCCGGGACGTCGGCGCAGGCGGCCGCGAGCAGGCGACGGTCGAGGGCGGTGTGCACGCCGACGGTGACCGCGGCGGACGCGAACTCGTCGTGGTCGAGGAGGCCCCGGGTCGGGTGCCGCCAACGCAGCGCGGCCTCGGCGCCGACGACCCGGTCGGACGCCAGCTCGACGAGCGGGCGGTACCCCACTTCGAACTCGTCGCGTTCGACGGCCTCCCGCAGCTCCTCTTCGAGCCGGAGTCGGTCCAGCGACCGCTGGGAGAGTTCCCGGTCGGCGACGTGGTACCGGTTCTTGCCCTCCTGCTTGGCGCGGTAGAGCGCGAGGTCGGCGTCGCGGAGCACGGTGTCGGCGGACGCGCCGGGAGCGGCGGACGCGACTCCGATGCTCACCCGCAGGCCGACGGTCGCCTCGCCGAGCGTCACCGGCCGGGCGACGCGGTCGAGGATCTGCCTGGCCACCTCCTCGGCCCTCGCCCGCCGCTCACCGGCAGCGTCGCCGGCCGCGCCGCTCCGGGGCCGCCCGCCGACGTCGCCGGGCAGGAGCACCGCGAACTCGTCGCCGCCCGTCCTGGCCACCGTGTCACCGCTGCCCACCGCTGCCCGCAGGCGCCGCGCGACCGTCACCAGCAGCTGGTCACCGGCGGCGTGCCCGCGCGAATCGTTGACCGCCTTGAACCCGTCCAGGTCGACCAGCAACACCGACGGGGCGTCCGCCGCGGCGTCGCGGGCGGCGAACGCCGCTTCGAGCCGCTCGGCGAAGAGCGCCCGGTTCGCCAGCCCGGTCAGCGGATCGTGGAACGCCTGGTAGGCCAGCCGGGCACGCTGCCTGGTCAGCTCACCCGCCAGCCGGGCGTTGCGCTGCAACGACAGGAACTGGCGGGTGAGTACGGCCACCGCCAGCACGAACAGCATCCCGACCAGCACCAGGTTGACCTGCCGCACCAGCGCCTGGTGCACGGCGGCGATCACCGCCAGCGCGAGCAGCACCAGGTACGGGAGCGCCTGGGCCAGCGTCGTGGGGTACTCCCAGGACGCCCGGCGCACGAACATCGGCATCGGCAGCAGCGCCGACCGGCCGATCAGCGCCGTGCCGAGGAACAGCGCTCCGCCCGCGACCGTCTCCGGCGTCGGGCTGCCGGCCAGCGCGGCGAACCCCGCCGCGAGCGCGCCGCACGCCATCACCGCGATGCCCCCGGCGAACGCGCCGAGCGACGTCGGCCCGTTCTGGGAGCGGCCGAGGAGGATGGGGAGCGCGGCGGAGAGCAGCACCAGCAGCGATCCGGAGAGGGTGATCAGCGCGAGCGCCCCGGGGGCGTCCAGGTCGACCCGCGGGTCGACGCCGAACAGCGCCGCCCACGCGAGGCTGGCCAGCGAGAGTCCGACCGCGGCACCGTCGATGAGCATCCGCGTCGCCGAGGACCTGGTGAGGCGCAGCCCCGGTACGAGCAGGAGCGTGACCACCGCACACGCCAGGGCCAGCTGCGCGACCACCGCGAGGGCACCCATCCGGACGCCGAGCGACGCCCCGGCCAGCAGGCCCGCCTCGTTCGCGCCGAGTGCGACCGCCCACAGCACCAGCGCGACGACGCTCAGCACCCGCCAGCGCCGCTGGGGCCCGGACAGGTCGCGAGCCCTGAGCACGTACAACCGGGTGGCCCAGACGGTCACCACGAGTAGTCCGACACTCTCGGCGTGCAGTGCTCCGGCGGGCAGCACCACGAGCGTGACCTGGAAGGCCACGCTCAGGGCCAGAGCCCCGGTGAGCCAGCCGCGGAGCATCGCTCTCACCCGTCCTCACGCACCGACCGGGGTGGCGGTCCCGGCCGAGCGTCCGACGACAGTAGAAACGCGACTCTATGACCGAACGTTCTCGGGAAACACCCCGTTCACGCTCGTGCGCTCCTGCACCCCTCGCTCAGCTGACGGTTTGATCGATCACTGTGACGCACATCGCAGCTACGCTCCGGCGTCGAATCCGGCCTCTCGGCCTCCGGCGTCCGCGAGTCCGATGCACTCGGCGGACGCCGGAGGCCGGGAAGGGGTCACTGCGGCGGCTCGTCCTTACCGGCTTCCTCGAGAGCGTCGGCCTCCTCCTTGGTCTTGTGGACGGCACCCTCCGAGTGCTCGGGCGGGCCGTAGACCGTGTACAGCACCAGCGGGTTCGGGCCGGTGTTCACGAAGTTGTGCTTCCGCCCGGCCGGAACGACGACCAGGTCACCCTGGGCGACCTTGCGGGTCTGTCCGGAGACACGGGCCTCGCCGATCCCGCTCACGAACGTGAGGATCTGGTCGGTGTCGGGGTGCACCTCCTCGCCGATCTCCCCGCCTGGCGGGATCGTCATGATGACGAGCTGGCTGTGCTCCCCGGTCCAGAGCACTCGACGGAAGTCGGGGCTCTTCTCGGCTTCGGTAGCGATCGTGTAGTGCTCCATGTGGCGCTTCGTTCCCCGGCAGCAGGGCTGTTACACCGAGTGGAACGAGTCGCGTGACATCGCTCCGGACGGGCATTACATCTGTTCGCGAGCGTGTCGAGGTCGAGGTCGAGGGAGATGGACGGCATGGGGCTACTGGACAGCGGGGTCTGGGAAGGCAAGATCTACCTCGACGGCTGGACGGCCGGCGGTGCCGACCCCGTTCCGTCCGTGGCCCCGGCCACCGGGAAGGAGCTCGGCCTGGTCGGCCGGGCCTCGGTCGAGGACGTCCGGCGCGCCGCCGCGACGAACGCGGAGGCCCAGACCGCGTGGGCAGCGCTCCCCTACACCGAGCGGGCCGCCGTGCTGCGGCGAGCCGGTGACCTGTTCGCTGCGCACGCCGAGGAGATCCACGGCTGGCTCGTCCGGGAGGGCGGAGCAATCCCCGGCCGCGCCGCGTTCGAGACCGACACCGCTGCCCAGGAGTGCTACGAGGCGGCCGCGCTGGCGTCCGCGCCCTACGGCGAGATGCTCCGCTCCGCCCTGCCGCGGTACAGCCTCTCCCGGCAGCTGCCGGTGGGCGTCGTCGGCGTGATCGCGCCGTTCAACGTGCCGATCATCCTGGCGATCCGGGCGATCGCCCCAGCGCTGGCGCTCGGCAACGCGGTGGTGTTCAAGCCGGATCCGCGCACCGCGGTCTGCGGCGGCGTCACGATCGTGCGAATCCTGGAGGAGGCCGGCCTCCCCTCGGGGGTGCTCTCGTTCCTGCCTGGCGGCGTCGACGTCGGTGAGGCCGTGATCACCGACCCGGCGACCAGGGTCATCGCGTTCACCGGGTCGACGAAGGCCGGACGGCGGATCGGCGAACTGGCCGGCAAGCACCTCAAGCGCACGCACCTGGAGCTGGGCGGTAACTCGGCGCTGATCGTGCTGGACGACGTCGACCCCGCCGACGTGGTGTCGGCCGCGGCGTGGGGGTCGTTCTTCAACCAGGGCCAGGTCTGCATGACGACCGGACGTCACCTGGTCGCCGCCGGAGTCGCCGACGACTACATCGCCGCGCTCGCGGAGCGCGCCGACCACCTGCCGGTCGGCGACCCGGCGACCGAGCAGGTCGCGCTCGGCCCGGTGATCGACGCGCAGCAGCGCGACAACATCCACGCCCGGGTCACCGCCAGCGTCGAGCAGGGGGCGCGGCTGGCCGCCGGCGGCACGTACGAGGGGCTGTTCTACCGCCCGACCGTGCTCGCCGACATCCCGGTGACGGCGCCCGCCTGGGCCGAGGAGGTCTTCGGGCCGGTCGCGCCGGTCCATCGCTTCTCGACGGTCGAGGAGGCGATCTCGCTGGCCGCCGACTCCGAGTACGGCCTGTCACTGGGGATCATGACCCGCGACGTGGCCCGAGCGCTCGACATCGCCGCGCAGATCCCGTCCGGTGCCGTGCACATCAACGACCAGACGGTGAACGACGAGGCCGTGATCCCGTTCGGTGGCGTCGGCGCGTCCGGCACCGGGTCCCGCCACGGCGGTGGCCGCGCCAACATCGAGGCGTTCACCGAGACGCAGTGGGTGACGCTCCGCTCGACCCCCGCGCAGTACCCGTTCTGACGGATCCGGCGCGCAGGGAGCGGCGTTCCGGGCGGGCCGCGCAATCCGCCCTACTGACGGGTAGGGATGTGGCAGGGTGGCCGGGTGAATGTTGAGCGGCGGCTACTGGCCGGGTGGGGGGCTACCGCCCCGACGGCCGCGGACGTGATGGTCCCCGCCTCGGTCGACGAGGCGGTCAAGGCAGTGGGCGACGCCCCGGGCCGGGGCGTCCTCGCCCGCGGCCTGGGGCGCAGTTACGGCGACGCCGCCCAGAACGCGGGCGGGCTCGTCGTCGACCTCACGCACTGCACCCGGGTGCGCCGCTTCGACGTCGAGGCTGGCGTCGTCGAGGTCGAGGCCGGCCTGAGCCTGCACACGCTGATGCGCCAGGTGCTGCCGTTCGGCTGGTTCGTCCCGGTGACCCCCGGCACCCGCTACGTCACGGTCGGCGGCGCGATCGCCGCCGACATCCACGGGAAGAACCACCACGTCGAGGGCTCGTTCGCCCAGCACGTCCGCAGCCTCGACCTGCTGCTCGCCTCCGGCGAGGTGCGCACGGTGACGCCGGAGGACGACCCGGACGTCTTCTGGGCCACCGCGGGCGGCATGGGGCTCACCGGCATCGTGCTCGCCGCCACGGTGCAGCTGCTCCCGGTCGAGACCAGCCTGATGTCGGTCGACACCGAGCGCGCCGCCAATCTGGACGCGCTGCTCGACCGCCTCGCCGCCACCGACGACCGGTACCGCTACTCGGTGGCCTGGATCGACCTGCTGGCCCGCGGCGCGCGGATGGGGCGCTCGGTGATCACCCGCGGCGACCATGCCCGGCTCGACCAGCTCCCGAAGCGCAAGCGCACCGAGCCGTTCGCGTTCAGCCCGCACCCGCTGGCGTCCGTGCCGCCTGGCGTCGTCCCGCCTGGCCTGCTCAACAAGGCGACGGTCGCGGCGTTCAACGAGCTCTGGTACCGCAAGGCGCCGACCGACAAGCGCGGCCAGCTGCAGAGCATCGCGGCGTTCTTCCACCCGCTGGACCTGGTCGACCGCTGGAACCGCATCTACGGCCGGCCGGGCCTGGTGCAGTACCAGTTCGCCGTCCCCTTCGGAGCCGAGGACGTCGTCCGCACCGCCGTCGACCGGCTGAGCGCCGCCGGCTCTCCCGCGTTCCTCGCCGTGCTGAAGCGGTTCGGCGCCGGGAGTCCGGGGCACCTCTCGTTCCCGACGCCCGGCTGGACGCTCGCGCTCGACCTGCCGACGAGCATGTCCGGCCTGGCCCGCCTGCTCGACGACCTGGACGAGCTGGTGGTCGGCGCCGGGGGCCGGATCTATCTGGCGAAGGACTCACGTCTACGCCCGGAGCTACTACCGGCGATGTATCCGCGGCTGGACGAGTGGCGGGTCGTACGGTCCCGGCTCGATCCGGCCGGTACGTTCGCGTCCGATCTGTCGAGGAGGCTGGACCTGTGATCAACGCCCTGGGCTCACCGCAGTCCCTGCTGCTGCTCGGCGGCACTTCGGAGATCGGGCTGGCGCTCGCGCACAAGCTGGTCGCCGACCGATGCCGCCGTGTCGTGCTGGCCGGGCGCCCGTCGTCCCGCTTGGACGAGGCGGCCGAAGAGCTCCGGGCCGCCGGCGCGCAGGTCGAGGTACTCCCGTTCGACGCTTCCGATCCCGAGGCGCACCCCACCCTCGTCGAAAAAGCCTTCGTGGACGACGTCGATCTCGCCGTCGTCGCGTTCGGCGTGCTGGGTGACCAGGCGCTCGCGGAGCAGGACGGCACGCACGCGGTCACGATCGCCGCGACCAACTACGTCGGGGCGCTCTCGGTCACCGTGCCGGTGTCGCAGGCCATGCAGCGCCAGGGGCACGGCGCGATCGTCGTGCTCTCCAGCGTGGCCGGTGAGCGTCCGCGCAAGGCGAACTTCGTCTACGGCTCCTCCAAGGCCGGCCTCGACGCGTTCGCGACCGGACTCGGCGACGCGCTGAAGGGCACCGGGGTGCACGTGATGGTGGTCCGGCCCGGTTTCGTCCGGACGAAGATGACCGCGCACCTGGAGCCGGCGCCGCTCTCGACGACTCCGGGCGAGGTCGCGGACGCGATCGTCCAGGGTCTGCGCCGCCGCCGGGAGACGATTTGGGTGCCCGGCGCGCTGCGGTTCGTGATGAGCGCGCTGCGCCACGTCCCACGGCCCATCTTCCGCAAACTCCCGGTCTGACAGCCGCCGTCCACTTACCATCGCGGAACGGCAACGTCGCCCATACGCTGCCCATACAGCCGATCGTCCGGCCGGTGTGGGGCGGCGGCGAAGGAGTACCAGTGAGGGAGACGGCCACGGCCGACGCCACGGCGACACCGCCCGGCGACGTCGCACCCACCGCGCAGCCGCCGGTCGGCGGTCTTCGCCTCGGCACGCGCAGCTGGGCGTTCGCGCAGTCGCTGCGACCACGCCAGTGGATCAAGAACATCCTGGTATTCGCCGCCCCGCTCGCGGCCGGACGGCTCTGGGACCTGCCGGTCCTGCTCGACACGCTGGTGGCGCTGGCCGCGTTCGTCGCCGCGTCGGCTGGCGGCTACCTGATCAACGACGCCCGTGACGTCGACCGGGACCGGGCACACCCGACGAAGCGCAGGCGTCCGATCGCGCGCGGCGACGTGCCGCTGGTGCTGGCGTACACGGCCGGTCTACTGCTGCAGCTCGGCGCGATCGGCGTTCCCGCGGTCACCGGCTACGGCGAACTGGCGATCTGCGTCGGCGTCTACGTGGTCTGCACGACGCTCTACAGCAACTGGCTGAAGCACGAGCCGGTCGTGGACCTGGCCCTGGTCGCGGCGGGGTTCCTGCTGCGGTCGATGGCCGGAGGGCTGGCTGCCGGGATCCCGCTGTCGCGGTGGTTCCTGATCGTGGCGGCGTTCGGCAGCCTGTTCATGGTGGCCGGCAAGCGGTACTCCGAGATCGTGACGCTCGGCGACGATCAGGGCACGCGGCCGTCGCTGCGGGAGTACTCGGCCAGCTATCTGCGATTCGTCTGGAGCACGTCGGCGGCGGTAGTGATCGCCGCGTACTGCCTGTGGGCGTTCGAGGTCGCCGACCAGCGGGCCGGGGAGACCACGGCGCCGTGGACGTCGCTCTCGATCGCGCCGTTGGTGCTCGGGTTGTTGAAGTACGCCCGGGACGTCGACCGTGGATATACCGGTGAGCCGGAGGAGATCGTGTTACGGGACAAGGTGCTGCTCGCGCTGGGGGCGGCCTGGTTGGTGCTGTTCGGACTCGGGGTGCTGCATGTCTGAGCCGCGCGAGGACTGGGCCGGGCCGCGCGAGGAGCCGAGCTGGGCGGCGGCGGAGCGGGCGGCCGCCGAGCGCGCGGCCGCCGAGCGCGCGCGCTACGCGCAGGGGCCGCCGATCAGTCAGCCGTCGGCCGAGCCGTGGTGGGAGGTGCCACCCGCCGAGCCGGCCCCTCCCCCGGCGGTCGCCGGCCACTCCCCCGCCCCACACGACACCGCAGCGCCGCCGCAGCAGACCCCGGCGCCGCACGAAACGGCAGCGCCGCACGACGCTTCAGCGCCGCACGCTGCTGCGTCGCCGCCGGGCGCCGGACGGCCGACCGGAACCGCGGTGCCGCAGCCGGACGCGGTCCGAGCGGACGAGGTCCGAGCGGCCGAGGTCAACGGGCGCTCGCCGTTGTCGGCGCGGCCCGATCGGCCCGCGGCGGACACGCCCGCCCGGCCGGACGTGACCGCCACGCCCCAGACGCCTGCGCCGGGCAGCGCACCGGCCGACCCGGATCCGGCACACCCGATCCCGGCCCCCCGCGCCGCCGGCCAGGACGCGCGCGCCGCGCGCGTGACTCCGCCCGCGCCTCCCGCGGACGCGGGCGCCGTACCCCCCGCGGTGCCCGCGAGCGCGGCTCCGGACACCGACCGTGCCCCGGCCGCGGGCGCCGCGACCGCCGCCGGGGACACCCCGAGCGCGGGGCAGGGCCCCTCGAACGCGGTCACCGGCGGCGCCGGCACGGCTACCGCGGTCCGGACCGCGCCGGCCCCGGCGACGGCCCCGGCGAAGACCGCCCCCGCGGCGGGCGACACCACCGCGACCCCGGGCACGCCCTCGCGTCGCTTCGTGGACACCGCCGCGATCACGTTCATCGTCACCGAGTTACTGATCCGTGCCTGGGCCGCCTGGGGCGGCTACTTCAGCCTCGACGATTTCACCTTCGCGCGCCTCGCCGCCGAGAAGGGCCTCGGCAGCGACCTGCTCCTGACGCCGTACAACTCGCACTTCATGCCCGGGGCGTATCTCCTGGTCTGGGCCGAGACCACGATCGCCCCGCTCGACTACCGCCTCGTGGCCGGCGTGGACCTCGCGTTGATGGCGGTCAGCTACGTCCTCACCTGGCTGTTGATCCGGCGCCTGGCCGGGCCACGCCTGGTCGCGCTGATCCCGTTCGCGGTAGCGATCTTCTCGCCGATCACGCTCCCCGCCACGCTGTGGTGGGCGGTCTCGATCAACCAGCTCGCGATGCTGATCGCGATCCCGGGCGCGCTGCTCGCCCAGCTGAACTACCTCCGTACGGGCAAGGCCCGTTACGCGGCGATCGCGGTGGCCACCGCCGCGCTGGCACTCCCGTTCTACGAGAAGGCCGCGCTCGTCGTCCCCTTGGTCTTCGTCTTCACGATCATCCTGCAGCCGCAGGCGGACCTGCCCGACCGCTTCAAGGCGGCGCTGCTGCGCTACAAGTGGCAGTGGGCGTCGTTCGTCGCGCTCGGCGCGGTGTACGCGGGCGTCTACCTCACGCGGCCGCTCGGCGTCGTGAGGGAGAGCGCTCAGACGGGCAACGAGCCGCCGGTCGACCTCGGCGGTCTGCTCGGCAACTCGGCGACGAACTCGGTGCCGTCCGGGCTACTCGGCGGCCCGTGGTCGTGGAAGGCGATCGGGGCCGTCGACGCCACCGCGCACCCGCCGATCGTGCTGCGGATCCTCGCGGTGGCGATCATCGTCGCGGTCATCGCGGTGACGTTCTACCGGCGTCCGCTCGTCTGGCAGGCGTGGGCCCTGCTCGGCGGCACGCTGCTCTTCGACGTACTGGTGCTCGCCGTCGGGCGGCTGCAGCTGGGCTCCGGAGCGGCGATGGAGTACCGCTACTTCACCGACCTGGCGCCGATCGGGGCGATCGCGCTGACGCTCGCGCTGGTGGGGCCACCGAGCTGGGCGGCGTCGTGGCCGCAGCGCACCGGCATCGAGTGGCCACCGGTGCTCGGCGGTACCCGGCTCGCCCTCGCGAACCCCGACGCGGTGGTGCTGCCGCTCGTCGTCGCGCTGTTCCTGAGCAGCCTCGTGTCGACGGTGAAGTACAGCAACCGCTGGCACGACAACCCCGCGAAGGACTACGTCGCGAACGCCCAGGAGTCGATACTGGCGATGGGCCGCCCGGTCGACCTCTACGACGGCATCGTGCCGGAGAAGGTGGCCTGGGGCGTGCTCAACCCGACGAACTTCCCGTCGCGCTTGATGGCACCGCTCGACCTGCCGATCAACCCGGACCCGGACGTCACCGACGACCTGTACGTCCTGGACCCGAACGGCCGGCTCTCGCACGCCCGCGTCACGTCGGCGAAGGCCCCGACCGGGACCGTGAAGAACTGCGGTTACCGGATCGCCGGCAAACGGGTGCCGATCTTCCTCGACAAGGAGTTGTTCAACTGGTGGTGGTACGCGGAGCTGCACTACACCGCGAAGCAGACCACCGAGGTCGTCTTCAACTCGGCGAACACGCGCGGGAAGCGGGTCACGTTCGAGAAGGGCGAGCACGTCCTCTGGGTGAAGGTGACCGGCCCGGCCGGGTGGATCACGCTGGACAACGCACCGAAGAGCGCTGGTCTCTGCATCAGCTACGCCGCGGTCGGGCTGGCCTCCCCGGCGGAGCCGGCGACCCCCTGATCAGCGGGCGGCGACCAGCTGGGGCTCCAGCCAGCGCCAGACGAGCTTGCCGCCCTGCGTCGTGAGGTGGAGACCGTCGGTCCGGAGCGTGACGCCGTTCAGCTCGTTGGTGTAGCCGTTCGCGCAGAGGAACGGGTTGGGGTCGATCACGGTCACCTTGTCACCGAGCGAGGTCGCGGCCTTCGTCGCGGCGGCGTTGGTGGCCGCGACCCGCTCGTCGTCGTTGAGCACCGGCGGGTAGCGGCCGGCCGCGAACATCGTCGCGGCCGGTAACCCCGTGTCCGGCACCTCGTGGCAGTGGTTGAGCACGACGACCGCGCGCGGCGCGTACTGCAGGATCTCCCGCAGCACCCGCACGTAGTCGGCGGTCGTCTCCTGCTGCCACCTGGCGGAGGTGTACGGCACGGTCCGGCCCCCGATCCACCGGTCGTACTGCTCCCAGGAGCCGGCGAACAGCACACCCACCGACGGCGCCGCCGCCTCGATCTCCAGCTCCCGCGCCGCGTCCCAGTCAGTGCACAGCGGTTGCTCCGGCGAGAGCGGCTTGCCCTCCACCGACGCCGTGTACGGCACGACCCCGCAGCCGAACCGGGTGGCGATGCTCAGGCTCACGTTCGCTCCCGGGTCGTCGCGCACCGCGGCGAACAGGCTCAGCGCGTTGGAGTCACCGACCAGCAGGATCTTGTTGGCCCCGCTGCCGCCCTGCGTCTGCGACTGGTCGGCAGCCACCTCGGCCAGCGAGTCCACGGAGTCGGCGGACTTCTCCTTTATCCCGGCGACGCCGGGCACCGCGACGCCGACCAGCGCCGCGACCAGCGCGAGAGCCGTGATCGGCGCGGCCACCTGCGGCGAGGCCAGCGAGTTCGGTGGCGCACCGATCCGCAGTGGACGCTCGACGATGACGAACGACGCGATCGACACCAGCGCGGTGAACCCGATCCGGACGACGAGCAGCGGAGAGCCGTCGATGCCCGTGCGTTCCGGGCTGAGCACCAGGTAGATCGGCCAGTGCCAGAGGTAGATGCCGTAGGAGAGCACGCCGACCACGACCAGCCACTGCCGGCTGAGCAGCACGCCGGGTGAGAGCCGGTTCGATCCGACGCTCGCCGCCACGACGAGCGCGGCCAGCACCGAGACGGCCAGGAAGCCGCCCTGGTACATCCGCGGATCCGCCTGGACGGCGACGACGAACGCGATCCCCAGGCCGATGAGCCCCACCCAGCCGAGCAGGGCGACGACCGTGCTGTCCACCAGCTTCCGACCGATCGTCGACGCGACCAGGCAGGCGAGCGCGGCGCCGACCAGCAGCCCCTGCAGCCGCGAGTCGGTGCCGTAGTACGCCCGCGAGCCGTCCGTGCTGGACTGCACCGCGGCCATGATCGTCGCCGAGCCGATCGCACCGGCCACGAGCAGCCAGCCGAGCGAACGACGGCCCGGCCGGGAGCGGAAGAGCACGAGCAGTACGAGCGGGAGCAGCACGTACCACTGCTCCTCGATCGCCAGCGACCACGTGTGCTGGAACGGGGACGGGTCCTCGAACGCCTGGGCGTAGGACTCGCCCCGCAGCACGAACCACCAGTTCGAGACGTAGAGCAGCACGGCGAGCGCGTCGCCGCGGGTGCTCTGCGTCCACGCGACGCCGAGCGTCGGGAAGAGCACGAGCACGGCCGCGACCATCAGGACCAGGGCAGGAAGCAGACGCCTGGCGCGGCGGATCCAGAAGTTCTTGAGCCCGAGCGTGCCGGTGCGGTCGTGCTCGAGGAGCAGCAACGACGTGATCAGGTACCCCGACAACACGAAGAAGACGTCGACGCCGAGGAATCCGCCAGGCAGGAACGTGACACCGCCGTGGTACAGCAGGATCGCGATCACCGAGAGCGCCCGGATACCGTCGAGCGCGGGGCTGTAGCGGTGTCCGGCGTGGACGCCCCCGGCCCCCGGCGGGCGGCTGAACAGCTGCCCCTCGGCGACGGAGCTGCGCGCGGTGTCGAGCGGCCCCGCGGTCGGTCCAGCCCGTTCGGCCTCGACGGGTGCGGTCTCTACGGGTGACGGTGTGTGCTGCTCTGCACTGTGCCGGGTCACGCGCCGATTCTGCCATTACTCATGAGTAAGTATCGCTGTTTTGCCGGCGGGGCAGACTGGCACCGTGGAATCAACTGATCCGTATCGCTGGCTGGAAGACGTCACCGGCGACCGGCCGCTCGACTGGGCCCGCGAGCACAACACCCGGACGCTCGCGGCCTACGCCGACGCCCCCCGGTTCGCCGCGATCCAGGCCGAGATCCGCGAGGTCCTGGATGCGGAGACCCGCATTCCCTACGTCACCCGGCGCGGTGACCACCTCTACAACTTCTGGCAGGACGCCGCGAACCCGCGCGGCCTCTGGCGCCGGACGTCGCTCGAGCAGTACCGCGACGACAAGCCCGACTGGGAGATCCTGCTCGACGTCGACGCGCTCGCCGCCGAGGAGGACCAGAACTGGGTGTGGCACGGCGCGTCGTTCCTCGCCCCGGGCTACGACAGGTGCCTGGTCTCGCTCTCGGTGGGCGGCTCGGACGCGGACGTCACCCGCGAGTTCGACCCGGTGTCCAAGCAGTTCGTCGTCGACGGCTTCACGCTGCCGGAGGCGAAGAGCAGCGTCGGGTGGGTCGATGCCGACACGCTCTACGTCGGCACCGATTTCGGACCGGGCTCGCTGACCGACTCCGGGTACCCGCGGGTCGTCAAACGCTGGCGCCGCGGCACGCCGCTGGCCGAGGCCGTGACGGTGTTCGAAGGCGAGCAGACCGACGTGTCGGTGCACGCCTGGCGCGAGCCGCTGTCCGGCCTGGACTTCCTCACCCGCAGCACGGACTTCTACCACCGCAAGCGCTACCTGCTGGTCGACGACGTCCCGGTGCCGCTGGACGTGCCGGACGACGCGGAGATCAGCGTCCACGCCGGGTACCTGACCGTCGAGCTCCGCACGGCGTGGGACGCGTACCCGGCCGGTGCGCTGCTGATCATCGACTTCGACCGCTTCCGCAACGGCGACCGCGGGTTCGAGGTGCTGTTCGCCCCGGACGACCGGTCCGCGCTCGTCTCCTACCACTGGACCGAGCACGCGCTGCTGCTCAGCTCGCTCGTCGACGTCCGTCCGCAGCTGGAAGTGCTGCAGGTGGGTGCGGAAGGCTGGACGCGGACACCGTCCGCGCCGGTGCCGGAGTGGAGCAGCGTCCGGGTCGTCTCGACCGACCGCTACCACGGCGACGAGTACCTGCTCGCGGTCGACGGTTACCTGACGCCGCCGGAGCTGCACCGTCTGGTCGCGGCGACGGACCTACCGGCCGAGGTGCTCAAACGGTCGCCCGCCCGGTTCGACCCGACCGGGCTGGCCGTGCGCCAGTACTTCGCCACCTCGGCCGACGGTACGCAGGTGCCGTACTTCGTGGTGGGCAACGGCGAGCCGGGTCCCACGCTCCTCAACGGCTACGGCGGCTTCGAGATCCCGCTGCTGCCCGGGTACGACGGCGGTCTCGGCCGGGCCTGGCTCGCCCGCGGCGGCACCTACGCGGTCGCGAACATCCGCGGGGGCGGCGAGTACGGGCCACGCTGGCACCAGGCGGCGTTGAAGGAGAACCGCCATCGGGCCTACGAGGACTTCGCCGCGGTGGCGTCCGACCTGGCCGCGCGCGGACTCACGACGCCGGCGCAGCTCGGCGTCTCCGGCGGCAGCAACGGCGGCCTGCTCACCGGGAACATGTTCACCCAGTACCCGGAGCTGTTCGGCGCGGTGGTGATCCAGGTACCGCTGCTGGACATGCGCCGGTACCACCAGCTGCTCGCCGGAGCCTCCTGGATGGCCGAGTACGGCGACCCGGACGACCCGGAGCAGTGGGAGTTCATCCGGACGTTCTCGCCGTACCACTTGCTGGCGGCCGACCGCCCGTACCGGGCCCTGCTGGTGACGACGTCGACGCGGGACGACCGCGTCCACCCGGGGCACGCCCGGAAGTTCGTGGCGCGAGTGGAGGAGCTGGGCTACCCGGTGGATTACTACGAGAACATCGAGGGCGGCCACGGCGGCGCCAGCAACAACGAGCAGCGCGCGTTCATGCGCGCGCTCAGCTTCGAGTTCCTCTGGGACAAGCTGTCCTGAGACGTGTCCGACCGGGGTCCGGGTCTCCGGCCCCCGGTCGGACCGATCGCGTCAGGCGAGCTGCGGCGCGACCTCCTGGGCGACCAGCGCGAGGTGGTCGAGGTCCGCGAGGTCCAGGAACTGCAGGTAGACGCGCTCGGCGCCGATCTGCGCGAACTGGCGGAGCTTCTCCGCGACCTCGTCCGGCGTGCCGCAGGCGCCGTTCTGCCGCAGCTCGTCGACGTCCCGGCCGACGGCGGCGGCTCGCCGCGCGATCTCGGCGTCGGTCTTGCCACAGACCACGATCTGCGCGGCCGAGTACACCAGCGCGTTCGGGTCGCGCCCGGCCGCCTCGCAGGCCGCCCGCACGATGTCGAACTGCTCGCCGACGGCCTCGACCGAGTCGAACGGCACGTTGAACTCGTCCGCGTACTTGGCGGTCAGCGCCGGCGTCCGCTTCTTGCCCTTGCCGCCGATGACGATCGGCGGCCGCGGGCTCTGCGCGGGCTTCGGCAGGCCCGGGGAGTCGACGATCTGGTAGTGCTTGCCGTCGAACGAGTAGGTCTCGCCCTCCGGGGTCGCCCAGAGACCGGTGATGATCTCCAGCTGCTCCTCGAGCCGGTCGAAGCGCTCGCCGACGGACGGGAACGGAATCGCGTACGCCTTGTGCTCGGCCTCGAACCACCCGGCGCCGAGGCCGAAGTCGACCCGCCCGCCGCTCATCCGGTCGACCTGGGCCACCGCGACCGCGAGCGGCCCCGGGTACCGGAACGTCGCCGACGTGACGAGCGTCCCGAGGCGGATCCGGGACGTCTCCCGCGCGATCGCGCCGAGCGTGATCCAGGTGTCGGTGGGGCCGGGCAGCCCGCTGACACCGCCCATCGCCACGTAATGGTCGGACCGGAAGAACGCCTCGTAACCGAGGTCCTCGGCGGCCTTCGCGACCGCGAGCAGCGTCTCGTAGTCGGCGCCCTGCTGGGGCTCAGTGAATACGCGCAACTTCATGCACGCCATCCTCACACGGAGCCTTGCACCCCGCCGGTGCGGGATTCAGCGTGCGGCGTTTTGAGGATCCGGTCGCGTCCGGGTCTGGTCGCCGCTGAAGTAGCCGACCGGAGGTGACTGCGGATGCCGGTGTCGTCGGTCGCGGCCAGCGGAGTGCGGACCGGTAGGTCAGCTGGGTCGAGCTCGAGCGCGGCCGAACCTTGGAGTTTCCTGAATTCCTGATCGTCGACTGAATGAACAATGAATGCGTTACGCGCTTTTCTGGGAATTCAGTTCGGGTTTCCCGGCCACGTCTGATCGCTGGCTGAGAAGTGGGTTTGGAGTTCCCCTGAGTCGCTTCTCCGGCGGCTCGATGCGAGAAAAGCGGTGCCATTGTTGACAGCGTGACCAAATATTCCGACACCGTCCGCTGGGCCGCCGTGGTGCTGATCGCGTCGGCTCTGGCCGGGCTCTTCTACCAGTTCGCCGGCGACGTCCGCATGTCGCTGTTCGTGTTCCTGGTGACCGCGTTCGCCGGCAGCATGTTCGCGATGATCAGCATCGTCACCCGGGAGAACTGACCTGAGCTCCGGGCGCCGCGCATCTACGCTTCGTAGCCACTCCGCATGGCGGGTGAGATGATGAGTTGGCTGGCCGCCCGTACGGCCACGCCGACCAGTTCGTCCACCAGTCCGAGGAGCGCCATGGCCGAGCGCCAGGCCGCGGCACCCGAAGCGCGCTTGCTGGTCGTCGACGACGAGCCGAACATCGTCGAGCTGCTCGACACGAGCCTGAGCTACGCCGGGTTCGAGGTCGTCACGGCCACGACCGGCCGCGAGGCAGTGGCGGCCACCAGTGAGTTCACGCCGGACCTCATCGTCCTGGACGTGATGCTGCCGGACATGGACGGGTTCGAGGTGCTGCGGCTGCTCCGCGGCACCGGTACCCGCATCCCGGTCCTGTTCCTCACCGCCCGTGACGGCACGGACGACAAGATCAGCGGCCTGACGCTGGGCGCCGACGATTACGTCACGAAGCCGTTCAGCCTCGGCGAGGTGCTCGCGCGCGTCCGGGCCGTGCTCCGCCGTACCGTCGAGTCGGCTCCGGTGCCCGTGGCCGAGCGGGTCGCCGACGCGTCGGCGCGCACGACGTTCGCGGACATCGAGGTCGACCGGGAGACCCACGAGGCCTGGAAGGCAGGCAAGCCGGTGACGTTGTCGCCCACCGAATTCCGGCTGCTGCAGTACTTCCTCGACAACCCCGGCAAGGCCCTGTCGAAGGCGACCATTCTCGATCACGTCTGGCACTACGACTTCGGGCGCGACTCGAACATCGTCGAGTCGTACGTCTCGTACCTGCGTAAGAAAGTCGACACCACCGAACCGCGGTTGATCCATACGATCCGGGGTGTGGGATACGCGTTGCGAGTGCCGCGGACTTGACGATGGACGGCGACGACGTCCTCACCACCGGCGTCCGCATCCCCGACGGCGGCCCACCGGAGCGACCGGTGCGCACCGTGCGGCTGCGGCGTGTGCTCACCGCTCTGCGCAAGTCGCCCGACCTGCTCCCGCTCGGAGTCAAGCTGGTGGCCGCGCTGGTCACGCTGCTGTCGATCGCGCTGGTGGTCACCGGAGTCGCCGGCACCGTGGCGCTGCGTGGCTACCTGATCGACCGGCTCGACGGCCAGGTGCGCGGCACGACCAACCGGTTCAGCCACAACCCCCCGCGCGCTTCGTTCAGCGGCACCGACGGCGACCGCGCCGAGAACTCCGCGTACGTCCGTTACCTGCCTCGCGGTGAGGCTCCGATCATCCGGCTGAGCCGCCCGTCCGGCAGCGATCAGACCGCGCCCGTGCTGCCCGACCTCACCGACGAAGACACCGTGCGGCGGCTCGAGGACGAGTACTTCGACGCCGAGCCGGTCGGCGCGGGCCACACGTGGCGGATGTCGGTCCGGTACCTCGACGACGAGCAGAGCCTGCTCGTCGTCGGAGTCAGCTACGCAGAGGTGGACGACACGGTCACTCGGCTGATCGCGATCGACGCGGGCACCGGCGCGGTGACGCTGTTCGCGCTCGCCGGGCTCGGCTCGGCGATGGTGCGTTCCAGCCTCCGCCGCCTTCGGGAGGTCGAGACGGTCGCCGCGGCCATCGCCGACGGCGACATGGGCCAGCGCGTCCCGCCCGGGGGCGAGCGCACCGAGGTGGGGCGGCTGGCCACCGCGCTCAACTCGATGCTCGAACAGATCGAGACCGCGTTCGCCGAACGCGAGTCGTCGGAGGCGAGCGCGCGGGCGTCCGAGGACCGCATGCGCCGGTTCGTCGCCGACGCCAGCCACGAGCTCCGCACACCGCTCACCTCGATCCGCGGCTTCGCCGAGCTCTACCGGCAGGGCGCCGTGCCCGACGACCGGTACGCGGTCGCCCGGGTCATGGAGAAGATCGAAGCCGAAGCGCTGCGGATGGGGTTGCTGGTCGACGACCTGATGCTGCTCGCCCGGCTCGACCAGCAGCGCCCGATCGAGCTCCGCCCGGTCGACCTGCTGCAGTTGGCGGTCGACGCGGTGGAGGGCGCGAGGATCGTCGCGCCGACTCACCCGGTGGGGCTGCGGATCGACACCGACGAACCGCTCACCGTCGTGGGGGACGCGGCACGGCTGCGGCAGGTGCTCGACAACCTGCTGTCCAACGCCACCATCCACACCCCACCGGGGACGGCGGTCGACGTCCGCCTGGCCGTGGACGGATCCGAGGCCGTGGTGGCGGTCGTCGACGCCGGGCCGGGGCTCGCGCCGGACCAGGCCGAGCGGGTGTTCGAGCGGTTCTACCGCACCGACCCGGCCCGCAGCCGGGCCCACGGCGGGTCGGGGCTCGGCCTGTCGATCGTCGCCGCGCTGGTGGCCGCACACGGTGGCGCGGTACGCGTGCGGACCGCGCCAGGCGAGGGGGCGTCGTTCGAGGTGCGGCTGCCCCTCCGACGCGGGGCCGGCGACACGGACGGGATCCCCGACCACGCGGAGCGCGTCAGCTCATCGCAGCCGTCGGTGCGCACCGCGCGGCCGTGACCCGACGGCCCGGCGCCGGGCTCGAGGATCGGGCGGGTGTGCGGTCCGGGCCGAGGGAGAATCACCGGATGCGCCGCTACTCTCCCAGCCAGGTCGCCGAGATGACCGGATTCAGCCTCGACACGTTGCGCTACTACGACAAAATCGGGCTCCTCGACGAGCTCGACCGGACGCCAGGTGGACAGCGGATCTTCACCGAGGACGACGTCGCCTGGCTGGGCATCCTCCGGTGCCTGCGCGACACCGGCATGCCGATCGCGCGAATGCAGCGGTACGCCCGCCTGGCGCGGGCGGGCGACGAGACGCTGGCCGAGCGGATCGCGGTGCTCGAAGAGCACGACCGCACGGTCGAGGAGCAGATTGCCCGTCTGCGCGATCAGCAGACCCACATCCGCGACAAGATCGCGTACTACCGCTCGGAGCTCGCCACCCGTATCCCCGCCGACGCCTCGCCTACGTCTTGACGCGGAACCGCCGGATCACGGGGTACCAACCGGCAGCCGCGCGGAGAGGAACGCGCTGACGACGGCGTCGACGGCGACGGCCTGCGGCGTCATCGGCGCGGCCTCGACGCCGGGCTCCAGCGCCAGCGGGTGCGCCAGCCCGGGGATCGTGGCCAGCACGACGGAGTCGGGCTCGGCGGCCCGCTGCCGCAGCGCGTCGGACAGCTCGGCGGCGTCGACCCGGAAGTTCTCGTGGTCGTCCTCACCGCTGACGACCAGCACCGAGGGCTGCGGCCGGCGGGCCATGATCTCCTCGGCGCGCTCGACGAAGTCGAGCCGCCTGGCGAGTGCACGGGACTCCGGGGACCAGGCGTACTCGATACCCTGGCCCTTCTCGACCAGCTGGACGAGGCTGGTGGCGCGGATCGCCGCGTTGATCGCCACCGCAGCGGTGACCGGCCGCTCGGACTCGGTGAGGGCGAGCAGCGCGGCACCGCCGCCGGCCGAGCCACCGACCAGCGTGAGCGGCGCATCGATCAGCGCGGTCTCCGGCAGCTGCTCACGCAGCGCGTCGAGCACGGAGGGCAGCTCGGCCGCGGCACCGGTGACCACGACGCCGTGACACTTGAGGAGCGTGTCGTCGCGCACCAGTGCCATGATCGCCTCGAAGCCGCCCGCTGGTGTGCGGGCACCCATCAGCGGCAGCCCGAGATACACCCGCCACGCCGGTACGTCTGCCAGCGGCAGCGCGGCGGCCATCGCCACCTCCGTGCGCGGCGAATCCATCAGGTGCCAGATGATCACCAAGGGAGCGGGACCACCGCCGGTGGGCGGCACCGCGAGGAACGGCACCCCGGCGGCGACCCCGCGAATCTGCTCAGTCATGCCGAGCACGCTAACCCCCGACCACGACAGAACACTCATTTGATCGCTCCCCGCGTAACTCCGGAGATCACCCAGCGCTGGGCGAAGAGGTAGCGGTGCCGCGAAACGATCGCGCTAGCGGGCCAGCCGGGCGCGGGCCGCCAGCTCGGTGACGACCACGATCGCGATCGACTCGACCGCGAGCAACCCGATCAGCACCAGCAGCTGGGTGGCGCCGGCCTCCGTCGCGCTACCGCCGCCGAGCAGCACACCGACGAACGCGCCGGGCAGCGTGACCAGGCCGACCGTGCGGGTCTGGTCGAGGGCGGGCACGAGCGCCTGCCCGGCAGCCGGGCGGCAGATCTCCAGGGCGGCGTCCCGGTCGGTGAAGCCCAGCGACAGTGCGGCCTCGACCTCCCCGTGGCGGGTCGCCAGCTCGTCGAGCGCGCGGCGTCCGGCGAGCGAGGTCGCGGTCATCGCACCGCCGATCAGGATGCCGGCGATCGGGACGATCGCGATCCCTTCCACCGGGACCAGGCCGCCGGCGATCAGGCCGAGGACGATCGGCAGGCTGCCGCCCGCGATCGGCAGCGCGGCCCAGAGTGCCGCCCTCGCCTTCGCGGTCCGCTGCGCGGCCCGGGTGATCCGCTGACCGGAGGTCCAGGCTGCGGTACCGACCATCGCGACGACGAAGAGCGCGGTGAACCACAGCGAGGCGACGATCGCGGCGATCAGCAGTGAGACGGCACCGAGCTGAAGCGTCGCGCGGACGGCCGCCACCGGGATCGAGCGCCACGGCCCGAGCCGTCCGAAGCTCGCCACCAGCGTCGCGAGCAGCGTCAGGACCGCCAGGGCGACGACGAGCCGCGGGCCCACCTCGAGCATCGTCGACGACACCCGGCCAGCATGCCCGGGTCCGGCGACGGCGAACCCCCGGTCCGCGGTCCGGCGCGAGAAGGGGGGTGGCCGGACCGCGGACGGCCACTCCGCCCCGCGCACACCGGGGCGGAGTGGCACCACCTGGCCGGATGAGGGTCGGGCACCCGACCAGGCGTGGTGCCGGGCCCGGGAGTCCGGGCCCGAGTCGGGCGTCAGCGGCCGCTGGTGATCCTCGGCCGGTCCTTGGTGCCGGAGACCAGCGAGACACCGACCGCCGCGAGCGTCACCTGCGCGGCCAGTTCGATCCAGTCGACGCCGGACGTTTCCGCGACGCCGAGCACGCTCGCGACCGCAGTACCGAGCAGGGCGGCGACGACACCGACGACGAACGTGAGGAGCAGGCCGACGCGTTGCCTGCCGGGTAGCACGACCCGACCGAGCGCGCCGATGATCGCACCGACAAACAGGGCAGAAATGATTCCGTCGATCTCCACGGCACTCTCCGGAAGGACGAGATTGGGTCCTTCCAGGGTCGCCGCGCGCCGGCGCCGGGTGAATCGGGGAAGAGCCGGAGATGCCCCCTGAGTAACCCCTGGTCAGGGAACCAGCGTGACCTCAGGGAAGCGTGTTGCCTCCGCGTCCAGCAGGTGCCGGTCCACTCCGCGCAGGTGCAGGTCGAAGAACGCCCCGACGTAGGCGCGCTCCACCGCGACGACCCGGCGCCCGTCGAGCGTCCCGAACGCCTCGGTGAGCACGGCCGGCTGCACACCGGGGATCCGCGCGAGCTTCGCCCGCGCCAGCACGGCGTCGTGGAAGCTCAGGTGCTCGGTGCCCGCCACCCGGATCTCCCGGTGCCAGCCGCGCAGGTGGTCCTTGAACGTGCCCCAGGCCGGTGTGTTCTCCCGGGTGGTGCTGCCGGACGCGACCTGGAGGAACGGCTCGTCGAGGCCGTCGCTGACCACGGACCCGTACGGATTGCCGTCCAGGTTCACGCCGGCGGTCACCCGGGGGTCGTCGTGGGCGACCTGCGCGGCGGTGGCGCCGCCGAGCGAGTGCCCGACCATGCCGACGTCGGTCAGCCGCATCCAGCCGGTGTTCCGTCGCTCCAGCTGGTCGAGGACGAACCGGGCGTCGGCGACCCGGGTGTCGAGCGCCTTCGCGATCACGGCGTCCTGGTCGTCGGGGTTCTTCTCCAGCAGCGCGGTGATCGTGTTGGGGACGACGCGCCCGTCCGGGAGAGCGACCGCGGTCGCGTCGTGGGGGTGGTCGATCGTCACCACCACGTACCCGCGCGAGGCCAGGTCCTCCACCAGCGCCGCGCTGGAGTTGCGCTGCGCCCCGTACCCCGGCGAGAACAGCACCACGGGGTGACCGCCCGGTCGGTCCGCGACCGGCGCTCCCACCGCGCCGTGCGTACGTACTGCTTCCAGCCCGGCGACGTCACCCGGCGAGCCGGTCAGCGTCTGAGCGAGGTCGCGGCCGACGGGCCCGACCTCGGCGGGCGCGAGCCACGGGGCGCGGGAGCGGCCGGTCGCGCTGCGGGCCGGGTACCAGAGGTTGATCATCAGCTCGCGGCGCTCACCGTTGCCCCACGGGTCGACGCGGGCGGCGTCGACGAGGTGCACCGGGACCGTGCCGACGGCGTAGCGCCCGGTGGGCTCGGGCAGCGTCAACAGCGGCGCCGCAGCCGGTCGCGTCCGCGCCGCGGGCGCCGCGGAGGCGGGCGCGGCAGCGGCGGGTTGTGGGACCGCGGCGGCGACTCCGGCTAGCGCGGTGGCGATGGTCGCCACCGCCAGCGCGGTGCGAGTGATACGAGGGGCAAGAGGGGTGGTCCGGCGCATGGAGGTCCTTCGCGTCGAGCCCGGACGCTGGTCCCGGGCGAGTCCGTCGGAGCCGAACGGCTCCTGGTGACGCCGACGGTAGGTTTCGGGCGGCGGTGGGCGCGTCTGCCCGCGGTCCAGATCGAATCCCTCCCGAGACGGACCCGGAGGGTGTGGGGAGTCCGCGGCTCAGCGGCCGGGGCGGATCAGGCCCGACTCGTAGGCGGCCACGACCGCCTGCACTCGGTCGCGGGCGCCGAGCTTCGTCAGAATGCGTCCGACGTGGGTCTTCACCGTGCCGGTCGAGACGATCAGCCGCTCGGCGATCTCCGCGTTGGAGTGACCGCGCGCCATCGCGAGCAGCACGTCGCGCTCCCGGTCGGTGAGCGTGGCCACGGCCTGCACCGCCGCCGGGTCGGAGGCAGGCGCCAGCGCGTCGAGCAGTCGTCTGGTCGTCGACGGTGCGATCACCGCATCCCCGGAGTGGACCGTGCGCAGCGCCGCCAGCATGTCCTCCGGAGCGCCGTCCTTGAGCAGGAAGCCGCCGGCTCCGGCACGGATCGCGGCGAGCGCGTGCTCGTCGACGTCGTAGGTGGTCAGCACGACGACCTTCGGCGGGTCGGGCAGCGCGGTGATCCGCCTGGTGGCCTCGATCCCGTCCATCACCGGCATCCGGACGTCCATCAGGACGAGGTCGGGCCGCAGTCTGGACGCCTCTGCCACGGCTGTGCGGCCGTCCCCCACCTCGCCGACGACGGTCAGGTCCGGCTGGGAGTCGATGACCAGGCGGAAACCGGCACGCACCAGCAGCTGATCGTCGACGAGCAGCACCCTGATCACGCGAGTAGGGATCACGCGAGTAGGGATCACGTGGGCAGGGGGATTCGCGCGTACACCTCGTGCCCTCCTATCGGCCCCGGTCCCGTCCGGACCGTGCCACCGTAAGCGGCGGCGCGTTCGGCCATGCCGACGATGCCGTGCCCGCTGTGCCCCGCGCCGCCGGTCGCGCCGCGCCCGTCGTCGGCAATACGCAGTTGCAGTTCATCGGCGGCCCAGTGCACCTCGACGCGGGCGCGGGCCGCGGGCCCGGCGTGCTTGACGACGTTCGTGAGGCTCTCCTGCACGATCCGGTAGACGGCGAGACCGAAGCCGGTTCCGACCGGGCCCGGCGGCGGGTCGAGCCGCAGATCGACGTCGAGGCCGTCGGCACGGGCCTGCTCCACCAGCGCGGGCACGTCGTCGAGGCCGGGCTGTGGGGTCAGCGGATCAGCGGATCCACGCGGCGAAGGGCTCTCGCGCAGCAGACCGAGCAGCCGACGGGTCTCCCCCATCGCGCGGCGGCCGGTCTCGCCGATCGTGACCAGTGCCGTTCGCGCGGCCTCCGGGCCGCCGTACCGCCCGCCGTCGGCCTGCGAGATCACCACGGCGAGCGAGTGCGCGATGACGTCGTGCATCTCGCGGGCGATCCGGGTGCGCTCGGCCGACACCGCGAGCAGCGCCTTCTGGTCCCGCTCCACTTCCAGCAGGCGAGTGCGCTCGGTGAGCGCCGCGATCCGCTCCTCGCGGACCCGGCGCAGCCCGCCCAGCGCCCAGCCGGTCACGATGAACCCGGCCATCGCGGCCGCGAAGAGCGCGTGGCTCTCCACCGGCGCGTCGGCGACCGGGGGCCAGGTGAACGCGCCGAGCGCCGCGCCGGTCAGCCCGGCGGCGAGCATCGCACGGGCGGCCCAGCGCGGCGCGTACGCGGCGGTCGCGTGGACGGCGAGCGGAACCGCCAGATCGGCGACGACCAGCCCGAGCTCGGGGGCGACCAGCCACTGCGCGAACGCGACGACGGTGACCAGCCCGGCGCACACCACCGGCCAGGTCCGGCGCAGAGCCAGGGAGCCGGCCAGCAGAGCCGAGAAGACCAGAGCTCTTCCGCTCCCGGGCTGGAGAAGCAGGTCGAGGGAGCAGAGCAGCACGGACACGACGGCGTCCGCCACGATCGGGCGCCGCCGCAACCAGGATTCGACCTGTTCGCTCACCATCACGGCCAGCGTAGGGTCCCGGCGGTCCCGGTCTCGTCTGCCGCGGGGCCGACCCGGGGTCCACCGGAAGGCATACAGTCGCGGGATGGCCGACCTCACGGACGTCGCCCGCCTGGTCGCCGGCGACCACGGGCTCACTGTCGTCTCCACGCTCCGCGCCGACGGGAGCATCCAGTCGTCGGTGGTGAACGCCGGGGTGCTGGACGATCCGCGCAGCGGTGCGCCGGTCGTCGGCTACGTCGCGGTCGGGGGCACGCGGAAGCTGGCCAACCTGCGGGAGCGGCCGCAGACCACATTGGTCGTGCGGGTCGGCTGGGAGTGGGTCGCCGTGGAGGGGCAGGTCCAGCTGATCGGGCCGGACGACCCGGTGGACGGCGTGGACGACGAGCGCCTGCGGCTGCTGCTGCGCGAGATCTTCACCGCGGCAGGCGGTACGCACGAAGACTTCGACGAGTACGACCGGGTGATGCGCTCGGAGCGACGGACCGCGGTGCTGGTGACGCCGGCGAGGGTGTACGGGAACCGCTAGCTCGGGCGGGGGGCGCTTCGAGGGCTGGGCTGGCCGGGAGGCCGGCGGGCCAGCGGGCCGACGGGCCGGCGGACCGGCGGGCTGGCGCGGACCGGCGCGAGCCGGCGGGCCGGCGGGCTGGCGCGGGCCGGCGGGCCGGCGGGCCGGCGCGGGCCGGCGCGGTGGGTGGGCCGGGCGGGAGGGCACCGGCCGGAGGACCGGCGCTGCCCGGGCGCAGGCCGGGCCGGGCGGCGCAGGGCGGTGGCGGATTGCTGGTGCCGCGGCACCAGCGACCCGCCATCGCTCCGCGGCTGGGCTCAGCGGTAGTTCGTGAACTGCAGGGGGATACCGAAGTCCTCGCCCTTGAGCAGGGCGATGACCGCCTGCAGGTCGTCCCGCTTCTTGCCGGTGACGCGGAGCTGGTCGCCCTGGATCTGCGCCTGGACGCCCTTGAACCCCTCGTCCCGGATCGCCTTGGCGATCTTCTTCGCCTTCTCGCTCTCGATGCCCTGCACGATCGTCCCGCTGACCTTGTAAGACTTGCCCGACTGCTGGGGCTCACCGGCCTCGAACGCCTTGAGGCTGATTCCCCGCTTGACGAGCTTGTCCTTGAACACCTCGAGCGCGGCGAGCAGGCGCTCCTCGGTGTCGGCCTGCAACGTGACCGCCTCTTCGCCCGCCCAGTCGATCTTGGCGTTCGTGCCGCGGAAGTCGAACCGCTGGCTGAGCTCCTTGGCGGCCTGGTTGAGCGCGTTGTCGACCTCCTGCCGGTCGACCTTGCTGACGACGTCGAACGACGAGTCCGCCACTGTGTGCTGCTCCTCCCGGTTGATGTCGGGTACCTGATTGGTGCCCGGGCTAGGTCATTGGCTATCCTCCCTCTTGTCAGTGCAGCAAGTGCAAGACCCCAGGCGGGTTGCCCGAGTGGCCAAAGGGAGCGGACTGTAAATCCGTCGGCTCAGCCTACGAAGGTTCGAATCCTTCACCCGCCACGCCTGGGTGAAACGGCCTCTGGCCAGCAGAAATGCTGGCCGGGGGCCGTTTCGTGTCCGTTGGCTTCGTCCGTGTTACAGGCGGCGGGGTGTCCGGTTGTGTCCCACTACGTTCCAGTGGCGATCACTGGGGCCGGACGCACGGCGGACAACGTCCGTGGCCGATCCGTGGGTCGACGGCCGCGACACGCGTCATATTCGCGGGTTTCGCGGCGCTGTGGCGTCAGCCGACGTCAACGTTCGGACGGCGGCGCCGCAGGTCGTCGATCTCGGCCTCGGTGACGTTGACGTCCTGCAGGCCCAGGCGGGCCAGGCGCGGGAGCCGGTCGGTGAACGCGAACGCCGCCGCGGTCAGGGTCTCCTCCTCCAGGTAGAGACTCTCCAGGTTCTGCAACACCACCAGTTGCTGCACGCCCGCGTCGGTGAACGCATTGCCCCAGGCCTGCAAATACACCAGGCCGTCCAGCCGGGCGATCGCCGGCAGTGCGGCGTCGGTGAACTCCGTGTGGATCAGATACAGGCGCCGCAACCCTGGCGCCAGGTGAGCGAGGGCGTCCAGCGATGCTTCCGGCGCTGCGCGAATGCGCAGCGCCTCGATACCGTCCGGTGGAAGCTCTCGCAGGAAGCCGAGATCGGCCGCCGGGTTCATCAGCCGACCGCCGTCGGGCGAGTCGGAGAACCCCGGAACGGTCAGATCGACTCCCACGCCGTCGGGGACGACGACCCGGCCGGTCGCCGGAACGCCGCCGATCGGCGCGCCGAGCCAGTCCAGCTCACCCACCACGCGGTCAGACGGAAACACCAGCTCGGGCATGATCCGAGCCTCCCTCAGCGCCCGGCACCACCGGTCGGCGACACGCCCGCTCGTTCCGGTCGGCTCGCTGGGGACAGCGGCCAAGGAGACGTGGGACAGCCCGCCGGCCGGATCGCGCTCTGGGAACCGCCGCACCTGGCTGCTCGCCGAGGGCAATGACTATGGAAGGTGCAGCGGTCCCGAGAACAACGGAATCCGCGTCGGCAAAGGCCGCTGATACCACTGGCGTCGTTCGTCCGGATGATGCGCTCGGCGGCGTGGTGGTTCTGCGAAGCGATCTACTGCACGGCCCCGAAGGTCGGTCGCGTTCCGGCGTCACCGGCCGCAGCGATGACCTTGTGCTGTCGGAAGAGATCGGTGAAGAACGGTAGAAGCGTCTGGTAGGCCTGTTCCGGGGTGCCGAGCTCGATCGCGCCGAAGCGGTACACCTCGTAGCCGGCGAGGGTGAGTTCGCGGCCACCAGCGACGGTCCGGGCGTACGTTGCCGGATCCGGCTTGAACTGCTTCTCACCGTCCGGGACGGCGTAGTGAGACTTGCCGTCGACCTCCAGCACGATCCGCGCGCCCCGGGGAAGCAGCAACAGGAAGTCCATCCGTAACTGCAGCAGGGCCCGCACGCCGCGCGCCTTGATCGTCTTCGGATCCCAGTGCAGCCAGTCTTCCGGCAGCAGCGCCGGCAGGTCCGGCACGGCGTCGCCGTGCATCTCGTAGTACGCCTGGAACAGCCACCGCTGCGGTGGCGAGCTCTCGGGCAGGGCGCTGCCGAGCCGTTTGTACAGCGTCGATTTGGCGACGGCGTCGTCGTCAAGGCCCTGGGCGGCTTTCCACCAGTCCTGCAGATCGCGCCAGCGAATCCCGTCGGCGGTGATGGGCCGGTCATAGATGAGGACTTCGTCGATGTGGCTCATCAGCTGATGGAGGGCTGGACGGACTACGCGGTCACCATCCTCGACCGGAGCCCCGTCGTGCGCTCGCTCGTGACCGAGCACCCATCGTGGTTCCCACGGCTACAAGTGCACCTACCGGCGCCGTGAGACCCCTCCTGGCACTCATGCGGCTGGTCCACCTCGAGGCAGTTGAGTACATCATCAGTACTGCACGGCTGTGGGTCCGTCACTGTCTGACATCGCTATCTGGGAGCGCGCTGGTGCGTTTATGCGGAGGGCAGACGTCGATGGCAGCTCTTATTTCGGCCTTGGCAGCTACCACCGCGGCGATCCTGGCCGCGGCGAACCTGATCGTGTCTGGCCGACGCGAGTCGAGAAAATGGACCCGGGAGGTCCTCATCGACACCCTCTCGCACTTCCTCGACCAGGCATATGCCGCGACTAAGGACGCTGAGGCTATCCGACAGGCGCGCACAGATGGGTCACGCGAGCTAGCGAAAGCCATTGAGGCCGGCGCCGCGAACAGGCAGGCGATGATCAGCGCGATGTCCCGCCTGCGGTTACTCGCGGACCAAGACACCGTCACGCGCGCCAACGAGCTGCGCGCAGCGGTCAAGGATCTGCTGGCTGCCGCCGCAGCCGAGCCCTTCACTGACGAGAAGCTGCATGACGCGAAGTCTGCAGTGACCCGAGGCATCGAGTCCTTCATACCGGCCGCACGGCGCAGCATCCACGTCTGATTGCCATAGGGGTGGAGCTCTGCAACGGGCCTGCAGCCTCGGCCTCATTCGGGGCGCGGCAAGAGCGGATGTCGGAGTCCGCCAGCGCGCTCAGGCCCGCAAGCTGCCACTTTCATGGAGATGACGAAAAATGATTTTGTCGACTGGTGAGACACGCCAGGAATCGGCCAGGGTCAGCCAAGCCATTTCCGCAATCTCGCTCGCTGCGGCAAGTTCGCCACTAAGCCGGGCGGTGTAGCACGTCATTCGCACCATTACGCCCTCGCTGTGACCGTCCGCTTGAGCCCGGAATGTTCCCAGGTGCACGGCGCTCGCTGGATCGATGTGAGCCGACAGTTCCTCGCGGATCTCGCGAACGAGCGTGTCTAGATCGGATTCCCCTGCTTCGCGCTTGCCGCCAGGCAGGTAGTAGACGTCCTTGCCGATGGATCGGGTGCTCAGAACGCGATCGTCGACGAGGTGGATCCAGGCGATTTTGTCGATCGTCGCGGCTGGGGGCGGTTGGGTCACGGCAGCGACCATAGTGCCGAGAGGGGCCCGCTGCTGTCTTCCGTGTCATCCCTCGTCACCGACCTATAAGGAACAAGGCGCCGGCGTCGTCGAGGCGCACCGGCGCGCCCGGGAGATCGAGTACTCCCTGGTCGACGACCACGTCGCGCACATCGTGCTGGATGCCATCCGGCACGCGGACGAGGTCGCCTGACAACAGCGGCGGCGAACGCCCAATACAGTCGGGCGCGTGTGCGGAATCGCTGCGGTGTTCTCGCTGGGCGACCGCCCTCTCGTTCCTGCCGACCGCAATGCGGCAACGGCGATGGCCGACGCCCAACGGCACCGGGGACCGGATTCGGCGTCGGCGAGCGACGCCGCGCACCATGCGGTGCGGTTCGGCCGGCTGACCGTCAATGGCGGCCCTGGCGGGCAGCAGCCCTTCACCGATCCGGCCGGTCGCTGGCTCACCGTCGTCAACGGCGAGATCTACAACCACGCCGAGTTGGCCCGGCAACACCGACTACCGGCGAGCGACGCCGACTGCCGCGTCCTCGCCGACCTGGTCCCTCTTCTCGGCGACGCGACGTTCGCCCAGCTGCGCGGCATGTTCGCCGCCTCGATCCTCGATAATCGCGAGCGGACGCTCCGGCTGGTTCGCGATCCGTTCGGCACCAAGCCGCTGTTCTGGGCCGTCCGGGACGACCGGCTCTACGTCGCGTCGGAGTTGAAAGGTCTGTTCGCTTCCGGTCGCGTTGCGGCCGAGCCGGACTGGGCGGACGCGCTGACCGGTTCGGCGTTCCTGTCCGTGCGCCGCGGAGTGCTGCGCGACGACGTCACCCATTTCCGGGACGTGCACACAGTTCCGCCCGGCGCGATCGTCACCGTTGACCTGGTAGCGGGTGCGATCGGCTCACGTCTCTACCACTCGTGGATGATCGGAACCGGCCCGGTCGTCGAGCCCGACGAGTACGTGGACGAGTACCGGCGGCTGCTGCGGCAAGCGGTCGGCCGGGCGTGCCTGTCCGACGCACCGGTCACCATGTTCCTCTCCGGCGGCGTCGACTCTGTCGCGGTCGCCGCACTCGCGGCAGAGCACCGGCAGCTCACCACCTGGACGGTGCTGTCCGCGTCTACCCAGAACACGGATCATCCCGCGGCGGTTCGCGCGGCCGCCGGTCTCGGCCTGCCGCTGGGGACCGCTGACACGCGTACGGCCGAACAGGCGGTCGGCCTCGCGGACTGGTGCTGGGTGCTGCGCACCACCGAGACACCGCTCGCCGGACCGGAGCAGTACTACAAGCTGGCGATGCTGCGCGCCGCCCGTACCGCCGGGGTTCTCCGACGTGTACCTGCGGTACGTCAAAGCGGGGCTGCAGTGGCCGCTGGCGATCACCGGCGCGCTGCTGGTTCGCACCGGAGCGGTGACGCTGATCGGTGAGCTGTTCGGATCTCGTGCGTACGACGCCGCCGACGAGCACGCCGTCCTGGCCCACGACGGGCACGGGCACGACGACGGGCACGGGCATGGTCACGGCGGGCCGGCGGTCGCGTGGCTGCTGGTGCTTCCGGTCGCCGCGATCATGCTCATGGGGCCCCCTGCCCTGGGCTCGTACGCCGTCGAGCGATCTGGAGCCGCTGAGGCGCTGCAGCCGGCAGACGACTACCCAGCGCTGACCGGTAGTAACCCGGTCACGCTGTCCCTGCGTGAGTACGTCGACCGGACGCTGTGGGCGGAAGGCAAGACGCTGCAGGGACGGACCGTCCGGCTCACCGGATTCATCACCGGCGGCGGCAACCAGCCCTACCTGACCCGGATCGCGATCAGCTGTTGCGCCACTGACGGGCAGGCGCTGCGCATCCGGCTGACCGGACCGTTGCCCACCGGCCTGACCCCGGACACGTGGGTCACGGTGACCGGCCGCTACGACGGGAAGCCGGCCACCGACCCGGTCAGCGACGAGACGATCCCGACCCTGGCCGTCGCGACGCTCGAGCGGGTTGCCGCACCGCGCGAGCCTTACGACGGGTGAGCCGATCAGTGCGGTAGCGGCAGCGCCCGGTGCGGGCGCCCGTTCAGCGCACGGCTGATCCGCTCACCGCCGAGGAACGGCAGGCCGGCGGCGGCGTTGCCGTATAGCCCGGGAACGACGACCCGGACGACGGTCAGCCCGGCTGCGCGGACGTCCGGTGTCGTCAGATCGACCGACACCGGGCGGTGACCGCGCTCGGTCAGGCGAGGGGCGAGATCCGGCGCCTCGCCGGTGTCGTCGTTCGGCAGTACCCACGGCGGCCGGTCGGCCACGGCTTCGGCGAGTTCGTCGTTGAACCGCTTCCGGTAGGCGGGGTCGAGCGCGAGTTGCAGGTGGGCGCCGTAGTCGACGACGTCGCGGAGGTCGTCGCGGCGCTGCGCGAGGTAGGCGCGGTCGGCGCGCCACGGGCTGAGTGGGCTGCTCGGTTGGGTGGCGGCGGCGGCGAACGCTCCCGCTGGGTCGTCGTACTCGTCGAGCAGCATCAACAGCTGGAAGGCTTCGCCGAGTGCCTTGAGCGCGGCGGCGAGCGGTCCGGGGCGGCAGCCGGTGCCCAGGCAGAGGCGACCGGTCTCCGGATCGGCGAGCAGGGCGCCGATGACTGGTACGTCGAACTCGTTGGGGAACGCGAGGAACCTCGCCTCGAGCCGCCGGTGGGGGCCGCGGGCGAGTCGGGCCAGCCATCCCGGTGGCTCGACCGGGCGCAGGCCCGCCCGGCCGGTCCAGCCGAGCGTCATCGCGTCGCGTTCGACGACCTCGGTGAGCGCGTGCTGCTCGGCGATCTGCCGGGTCGCGCCGGTGGCCAGTCCGGCCTGGAGCACCGGGGCGAGGGGACGGTCGGCCAGGCGGTGGTGGCCGGGCCAGACCAGCGCGGCGGGAACGGCCACCGGGTGGCGGTCGAGCAGGTCCTCGCCGTCCGCCCAATGGGTGATAGTTCCGGCGTCCAGCGCGGCGAACGGGAAGCCCGGCTGTGCGTACTGGCCGGCGTCGTAGAGCGCGACGGCCGCCGGGTCGATCGCGTCGCCCTCCAAGTCCTGATAGCGCGCCGCGGGTAAGCCGGGCGGAATCAGATGAGCGCAGTACCGCTCGATGCCCTCACCCACGGCAGCGGCGAAGGCCGCACCCGGATCGCCGAACGAATACCCGGCACCGGCGGTATCGCTGGCCCAATCGCTGAACGCCGAGCTGTCGCCGATGACCGACCGCACGAGCGTGAACGACCGGGGCAGATGCGCCGGGACGGGCCGACGCTCGACGCGCCGGAGGATGCCGGTCCGCTCGTTGACCAGCGCAGCCACGACCCTCGGATCGATACGGCCGGTCATTACGGCTCCTCCCTACGGTCGGAGCCGCCCTGACCGGCGGCCGACTCTGCTAGCCAGACCTCGCGCAAGCGCTCGGTCATGCCAGCGGAAGCGGGTCGCGGACGAGGATGTCCTCGGTGAGCGGGTGGTCGGTCCAGCCGGCGGCGGCCGGTACCTCGTAAAGGCGTCGCCCACCGAGGTAGGGGAACGCGGCGGGGGCGTTGCCGTAGAGCCCGGGGACGACGACCCGCACGACGCACAGCCCGGCGGCGCGGACGTCCGGCGTCGTGACGTCGACCGACGCGACCCGGTGACCGGCCTCGGCCAGCCTGGTCAGATAGTTCCGGCGGGGATCGGAGATCCGCGGGATGTCGGCGAGCGCGACGCGAGACGACTCGGGCCGCAGCCGGTCCAGCGGAGCTCCGTGCATCCGCGGATCGAGGTAGAGCTGGGCGAGCGCGGGCAGATCGATCAGGTCGCGATAGTCGGCGCGGAAGCTGTCGGCGTAGCGGCGGTCGGCGCGGAACGGCACGAACGTGTGCGGCAGGATCATCCCCCGCTCCTGGGCGCTCCACAGTTCGCTGTCGGGGTCGGCGAGCTGCGCGGTCATCTGCAGCAAGCCCAGCGCCTCGACGAGCGCCTTCAGGCCCGCTTCGACCGGGTCGGCCCGGCACGCGCTGCCGAACGCGACCAACCCCCGATTGGGGTCCTCGATGAACGCACAGAGCACCGGAACGCCGAACGGCGACGGAACCCGCAGCAGCCGCACCCGCCGGGTGTCCGCGTGCCGGTCGTCGAGCAGATCGACGACGCGGTGACCGTCGGCGACCAGCTCCGCCGGTGCGCCGCTGGCCCACCAGATCGTGGTCGCATCGCGCTCGAAGATCTCCTCCAGCGCGAACCGTTCGGCGTGCTCCCGGTCCGCGCCGGCGGCGATGCCAGCGTAGGAGAGCGCGTGCAGCGGCGGGGCGTCCGGCTGCCGGTAGTCGAGGTAGACCGACGTGGCGGGCACCAGGATCGCGGCGCCGTTGCGAAGGTCTCTGCCCTCGACCCACTCGGCTTCGGTGTCCCGGGTGAACGGGACGAACGGAAAGCCGGGCGTCGCGTACTGCCGGTCGGAGTAGAGCGCGAAGGTCGCCGGGTCGAGGGCGTCGAGGCCGCGGTCGCACAAGTGGTGCCAGCTCGCTCGTCGTAGATCCGGCGGCACGGCGCGCCCGCAGTACCGCTCGACGGCCTCGCCGATCGCGGCGCGGCGGGCCCGATCGGGGTCGCCGACGGCGGCCCCGAAGCCGAACGGGTCGGCGTGCCAGGCCGTGAACTGCCGGGTGTCGGCGACGGCGGCGCCGTATCCGACCCAGGCTGACGGCATGTCCGGGTACGGATCAGGCCTAACCGAGGTCAACAGCCCGAACCGGGAGTCGACCAGCAGCGCTTCGGCCGGGGTGGGGATGTCGAGGCTCATGCCACTCCTTCGGCGCCTACGACTGGAAGCGACACGCGAGTGCCGTCGGGTCCGGTGTGGATGGTCTGGGTGGCCACCGCGGTGACGGTGGTCGTATACCGGTCGGCGCCGGTGTTCAGCGACCGGGCCAGGTAGGGGAAGTCGCTGCTCGTCACCTCCAGCTCCAGCCGGGATCCGGCCGGGATCCGGACCGCCAGCGGAGTCAGCTCGATGCGGTGGAACTCGCCCGGGCTGCGGGCGGTGTCGACCGCTGCGGATGCCAGCGGCAGCACGCGCCCGTCGGTGGTCCGTTCGGAGAGCCGGACCACCCAGTCGGTGGCGGGCGCGTCGGTGCGGGCGGCGAGCAGCACGCACGCGGTTCCGGCGAGGGCGATCGGACGGCCGAGTGGTTCACCGCACCACCGAGCAACGTCCGCACGGGCGTCCAGAGACACGCGATCCGCGCCCGGTTCGGTCGACGGAAACGGAGCGACCGGGTCGTAGCGGAAGGTCCGGTCACTACCGGTGGCCGGCGCGGTGTCGCGCAGTGCGCCGTCACCGTGGGCCCAGAGGACGGTGGCCGCGGTGCGCGGTGGCCAGTCAGATGATGTTCGCCAGCCTTCCCCGACGATGAACACCTCGGCCCGGCTGCCTCCGGCGACTCCGTCGGCCGCAGTTCCGGCCTCGACGTCGTGGGACGCAGCGGCGCCGGGCTCGGCGGCGCGTTCGACGCTGCCGAGGACCTTCCGCAGCCACGCGAGTTGACGCGGGCCGAGTGGCACGCGGGACTCCGGGCCGTGGTCGCGGCCGCCGATGCGGGTGGTCGGCGCCCAGACGAAGCCGTGGTCCCACGGCCCGAGCACCAACTGCCGTTCCGGCCGCGGGTCGAGGCCGGAGCCGACGACGGCCCATTGGTGCAGCGTCTCAGCGAGCAGCAGGTCATACCAGCCGCCGACGTGAAACGCCGCGCCGGGAAAGGCCGCTAGCTCCGCGTCCGTGATCGCCTCGAGTCCCGCTGCGCCGGGCCCGGCGCAGATGGTGTCGGTCCAGTGGTTCAGCCGCGCCCACATCCGCTGCGCGATGCCAAAGACGGGCAGGTGATGCAGCCACTGCGGGTCGTGCCGGGCAACGTCGGTGACCAGCCCGTCCCGGCTGGTGCGTGACTCGGCGCGGGTGAGCCACCAGGTCGCGTGCTCGGCCAGGCGCAGGATGCCCGACGGGTCGAACTTGACTCGGTTGAGACCCATCGCCGGGCCCGTACTGAGCACCGCGCGGACCGCGTCGGGTCGGGTCACGGCGGCGGCCCAGGCCGTGTACCCGGCGTAGGATCCTCCGGTGGTGACGATCCGACCGTCGCACCAGGGCTGGCGCAGCACCCAGTCGACCAGCGCGGCGCCGTCGGCGCGCTCGCCGCGGTACGGGCACCACGTTCCGTCGGAGTCGTACCGGCCGCGGACGTCCTGCGCGACGAACCCGAAGCCCCGGGCCGCCCAGGCGAGGCCTTCGGCCCGGTGGGCGCTGCGCCCGTAAGCGGTGCGAGTGAGAACGACTGGCGCCGGACCGGACGCGGGGTAGACGTCCGTGGCGAGCGCAAGACCGTCTCCCCCGGCGACACGGAGATTGAGCTCGGGCGTGCCGGCGGTCACTGTGCCGTTCCCGCCATCGCGGTCGTTTCAGCGGCTGGCGGGACCGGCGTGGCCGCCGGAATCGATGCTGTCTCCGGGAGGGAGAGCACCGGATGCCGGGTCACCGTTCCGTCGGCGGGGTCGAACCCGAGCTGGTGATCGACGGTCGCCGGGACACCCGTCCGGCGATGCCGCACCAGGTCGCCGACGAGAAAGCCAGCGATGACCGCAGCACCCGCCGGATCGGGCCACGGCACCGGAGGAAGAACGGCCTCGCTCTCCAGGTACGCCCAGAAACCGCGCAGCTCGTCGGGAACTCCTGACGCGGCCAACCGCCGACCCCGAGCGTCGCGGTAGGAGGCCGTGCGGCCCGGAACGTACATTGGCCCGAGATAGTGGCGCGTGCCCTCGACGTAGCTCATGTGCCACGCCGTCCCGTGCCTGCGGCACCACCCGTCCAGCTCGCTCCACGCCCGGTCAGTGAGCCAGCCTCCGCAGGTCACGAGCGTGTCGGCGGCACGCACGTCGTCCTCGTTCACTGGGCGCGCCGAGGGCGAGCGAAGGTCGGCGTAGTGCTCCAACATCGTCCGCACCGCGCGTCCGATCGGGTTGTCCCCGGCGACGACCACCGTCCACGGTCGGGCGATCTTGGTTTGCGCCGCAGGCGCGAGCGCGCCGCGGCGCATGAGACCGCGCTCCAGCTCAGCGACGAGCGCCCCATCGGCAGCCGTGGACGCGCCGTGCAGACGTTTCTGCGCGCCCACCAGCACCTCGTCGGGGCCGCCGATCCGGGTGATCTGGTCGCCCGGGGCGTAGAGGCGCCAGACGTCGTCGGCGCCGCGGTAGAGGTGATGGCCAGGGGCGAGGGTGACGCGGTCGGGCATGGACGCTCCCGTCTGTGGTGAGGGGCAGTGCCCCGCGGTGACCCGCGAGGCACTGCGGTAGGGCCGGGGTCAGTGAGCCCAGGCGAACGGGTTCGCGACCAGCGCGTTGGTGCCGACGCCCTGCAGCGCCGACATCACCACCGGCTCCTGCACGTCCTCGAACGCGAACGGGTTGGTCACCAGCGCGTTGGTGCCCGGTCCCTGCAGGGCCGACATGACCACGGGCTCTTCGATCGGCTCGAACGAGAACGACGACTCCATGGGAGGCTCCTCTCTGTAATGAAAACCATTTCCATTACAAGGCCGACGTTAAACGGCTCGACCAGTTCCGGGCAAGGGGTTCTCGGAAGTCAGCGGTGATCGGCCGGCGCGGGCCGCGGCGTCCGCACGTCCAGCTGCCACAACCGGCCACCGGCTGCGATCAGCGCCGACGTGGCGACTCCGGCGCCCGCGAGCAGCAGCGCGATCCGTACGTCGAACACCTCGGCGAGAACGCCGCCGAGCGCGGCTCCGAGCGGCTGGCCGCCCCAGGCGATCATTCGGGCGGTGGTGTTGACGCGGCCCTGCAACGCGTCCGGGGTGGACTCTTGCCGCAGGACGATGCCGTTGAGATTGACCAGGATGTGGGCGGCCTGCCAGGCAGCCAGGGTGACGAGCCCCACGACCAGTCCGGCACTGAGCGCCCAGGCCGAGACCGCGACCCAGCCGGCCAGCAGCCCGACGAGTGTGATCTGGCCGATGGTCAGCCGTCTCCGGATCGGCGGGAGCAGCAGTCCGGCCACCAGGCTGCCCGCACCGGCCGCGGCGTAGAGCAGGCCGATCCGGCCGTCACTCCCCCCAAGGCCGAGGTTGTGTACGGCGGCGACGACCACGAGGCCCAGCACTGCGCCGCCGGTCAGACTGTTGCCGACGCCGAGCAGCGTCAGCCAACGGATCGCCCGGTTGCTCCACAGGAAGCGCAGCCCTTCGGCGATCTCCGCCCG
>Ga0190269_10000065_pt1 | contig 45788 bp, 30 predicted proteins | sample Popmic249IS_FD_133749 | JGI IMG/M metagenome (GOLD analysis project Ga0190269, IMG submission 133749) | Populus adjacent soil microbial communities from riparian zone of Blue River, Arizona, USA - 249 IS | ecosystem: Environmental > Terrestrial > Soil > Riparian zone | place: USA: Arizona... | reverse complement strand
GAGGCGCAGCTCTTGACGCACGTGCCATCGCGGCAGGCCTCGTCCGAGCCGCAGCTGACGCCGGCGCACGCGTCCTCGATGCACTGGAACGTGCCATCGAGCAGGCCGCAGCGCTGCCCCGTGGGACACGGGAACTGCGGCAAGAGGCAGCTGGATTGCCGGCAGCGACCGTCCGTGGGGTCGCAGACCAGGCCGTCGCCGCAGGTCACGCCGGAGCAGGCGAAGCTGCAGTCGTTGTTCTTGCACTGGCAGGGGCTCACCAGCTTGCTGTTCGGCGCGCACTGCACCTCGCCCATGAGCTCGATCGTCTGCTTCGAGCACGTCGTTGCGTTGCAGCGCTCGCCCACGCAGTAGCAGCTGCCATTTTCCGTGACCGGCGCCTTGCCCTGCGGACACGGCGAGCCGAACTCGACCGTGGGCTCGCACGGCAGCACGCACTGGCAGCTCCTGCACGTGCTGCCACCCGGGCAGATCGGACTGTCGGTGCTGGTCTCGTCGACCTTGCCATCGCAGTCGTTGTCGTCGCAGTCGCAGGTCTCCACCTGCGGCGCGACCGCGCCCGAGCACACCGTGCGCCCGTTCAAACAGGTCTGGTTGCCTTCGCGGCAGATGCCGACCATCGAGCCGCAGCTGTCGCCGACGCCGAGCTCCTCGTCGACCTTGCCGTCGCAGTCGTTGTCCAGCGAGTCGCACAGCTCGCTGCCGGGCTTCACGTCGCCGGTGCAGACCTGCGTCCCGTCTGGCGCGCACTTGTACGTGCCGGTCTTGCACTCGCCGACGCTCGAGCCACACGGGCCACCGCTCGCGAGGTTCTCGTCGACGTTGCCATCGCAGTCGTTGTCGAGGCCATCGCAGATCTCGTCCGTGCCGCCGGTGGCGTTACACACGAGGCTCGGTGGATTGCTCATCGTGTTGCAGACCAACACGCCCTTGCACGAGCCCACGCCCTGACCGCACGGATCGCCCACGTGCTCGGGCTGCGGCTTGATCACGCAGGTGTTTTGCGTGCACGTGAACGGATCGCCGTCGCAGTCGTGATCCAGCAGGTCACACTGCTCGCGATCCTCCGGCAGCACCTGCCCGGAGCAGATGGGCTTGCCGGTGTTGTCCGTGCGGTAGCCCATCGCGTCCGCGTGCTCGCCGAGGCTCGGCTTCGCGCACAGCTGTGTGCCCGGCAGACAGATGCCGGTGGAGCCGTACGGCGTCGTGCAGGCCCGCGCCAGCACCGAAGGATCGTCGACCACGCCGTTGCAGTCGTTGTCCTTCTCGTCGCAGATCTCTGTCGCCGGCAACGTCTGGCCCACGCAGGTGCTCGTGTTGAGCACGCCGTTGACGCACGGGTACACGCCGGCACGGCACTCGCCGATGCTCGAGCCGCAAGGGATATCGCTCGTGCACTGCGTCGGGCACACCGAATACGGGCGGCCGCTGTTCGGCGTCTCGTCGATGGTGCCATCGCAGTCGTTGTCGCGGCCATCGCAGGTGTCCGTGGCGCCGGGACAGGTGCCGCAGCTCGTCAGGTTCTGGGCGTCTTCGTCGAGCTTGCCGTCACAGTCATCGTCCACGCCCGCGTTGTCGCAGGTGTCGTTGACGCGGCCGCAGACCACGCGCTGCGTGATGCTCGCGTTCTGGGCGACGTTGTTGTAGGTCGGCAAGAGGCGCACTTGATCGTTCTGCGCCTGCGTGCGCTTGCCTTCGCCGTCGCAGAACAGCGCGTCCGGCTGGGCTGCGCTGCCGGACTGGCCGGCGGGGATGCCCTCGTCGATCTTGGTGTCGCAGTCGTCGTCGCGGCCGTTGCAGGTCTCGGTGCGGATGGAGCGGCTGACGATGTCCGCCAGCGCCGCTGACAGCTGCGCCTCGCTGCTCGCGAAGTACGCGCTGCCTGTGCCGCCACAGGCTGCGATCTGATTGAGCGACGTCTGCTCGTTGCTGTTGATGCTGATGCCGACCACGTACGTGCGGACCGCGGGCGTGCCGTTGGGGATGCTCGCTGGGTTGCAGGTGCCCTGTCCGGGGAAGGCCAGATCGAAAGCGGCCTGGTTGGGATTGCCGCCGCAGGTCTCTGCGCCGTCCGACAGGATGATCGAGCTGTATTGCCTGCAGGATGCGCTGCTGTCGCCGCTCTGAATCGACTGCGCATACTGGCCGGAGGTCGTGATCAGCGAGGCCAGTGGCGTGGAGCCGCCGGGCCGAAGCTCGCAGTCGCCGGTCGCAGAGTGATTGCAGAAATTGCCCGCAGTCGTGCCCGAGTCGAACGCGGTTTCGACGTTGTCGATCCAGCGCAAGAGCGCGGGGCGATTATCCATGGCCGTGAACGCGCCGAAGCCCGTGAAGCCCACGAGCACGTCGGCGCCCAGGCAGCTGACCTCGTTGCCTTGGCCGTCGAGATTGAAACCGTAGTTGATGCAGCCGTTGAAGTTGCCGCTCGCCCAGCGCCGCATGCTGGTGACGCTGCCCGAGCCGGGGCGGCAGGTCGCGGCCACCGCGCTTACGCAGCCCGAGTTGTCGACGGTGCCGCTGTTGCACTGCGGATTGCCGTAAGACTGGTGCGTGCAGCTGCTCGTGCCGTCGTACGTGAGACAGCGCTTGTTCAGCGCGTGAATCTGCCGGAACTTCGTGAGGCTCCACTCCACGTCGCCGAAGCCGAGCACCATCTTGCGGATCGCACGCTTGGCCACGGCGATCTTGCTGTCATTCGGCAATCCGTCGCAGTCGCGATCCAGGCCGGCCGTCGTGCCGCAGCCGTAGTACACGCCGTCCACCACGAGCGACGCGGAGTCGCCGTTGATCGTAGGGCGGCCGACGCCGTCGCCGTACGTGGTGTTGCCGCTCAAGTCCCACAGCATCGAGCCCGAGGTGTCCACCCCGACCACGAAGCGCGGCTTGATCTGCGCGAACGCTCGCCCCGCAGGTGACACAATGGACAATAAGATGAGGAGCGGAGCGAGGGTATGAACAGCGACCCTGACTGAGCGAGAGGGTGCCAGCCGGTTCGAGAGCATCGTTACACTTCTCATTTCGCGAGGAACGCGTAAAGAAGGGCAGAGTGCGTGCTGTGAGTGACGCCGTCAGCGGCGCGCACTCGCGCGCTACCACTGCGACATGTGTTCGAGACCCTGTTCAGAGGTCGATCGGCAACCAGCCATGACGCCGCAGCACGATGAAACCACTCGCGTCGAAGGCGACCTTCTCCGCTTCCAGGAGCTTGCGCTGCAGCGCTGCGTGCTCCGGATCTTGAATGGCGATCTGTGCACGCCGCGCGTCTTTGCGCCCAACAACGCGCTGCCAGGGCAAGCCAGAAGGGCAGGTCTTCATGGCGCGCGCCACCCTGCGATGTCCGGAGGGCAGCCCCGCGAGCTCGGCCACCTGCCCGTAGGTCGCCACGCAGCCACGCGGAATGGCCCGCACCACGGCATAGATCGCGGCCGTCACCGCCTCGGGTCCAGTCGGCTTCTGCTTCTTCATGGCGCGCGCATCATCCAACGCCGCGCCCGCATTGCAAGTCGTCTTCTGCGCTGCGGCGTGGGCTGCAGAGCCGCCAGCTCAGGGCCGCCGCCGAGACAGCTGCCAACTGAGCAGCACGAAGCAAGATGCCGCGAGCGCAGACGCCAGCAGAAACGCCGCGCCGGGAAACTGCACGCGCGCCTGCGGTCCCGAGAACTGCGCGAGCGTCTGCGTCAGCAGGAATGGCCCAATGATCGCGCTCAGCCCGATGACACTCGCCATTCCACCTTGCAGCTCGCCCTGGCGCTCTGGCCCGAGCTGCCTCGACATCAGCGCATTCATCGACGGCGAGGCCATGCCTTGCAGGCCGCCGACCGCGAGCACCGGATACAACATCCACGCCTGATCGATGAACGCGTAACACGCGAACGACAGCGCGCCCCACGCCACGCCGAACAGCGCCGTGCTGCGCTCGCCAAAGCGCTTGACCAGGCGCCCGGTCAGCGCGCCCTGCACGATCGCGGAGGACAAGCCGGACAGCGCCAGCGTCGTGCCGATCGCGCGCGGCGAAAATCCGAACTTCGCGATCGTGTAGTACGACCAGGTCGACGGATACACGTGGAACGCCAGCTGCCAAAAGAACGCGGCGGACGCGATGCCCAGCACGAACGGGTGCGCCCGGAACGCGCGCAACGTGCCGAGCGGGTTGGCGCGCGCCAGCGAAAATGGGCGCCGGCGCTCCTTCGGCAGCGTCTCCGGCATCGCGAAATAGCCGAATACGAAGTTCAGGCCCGCGAGGATCGCGGCGGCAAAAAACGGCGCGCGCGGCCCGAGCTCGCCGAGGAAGCCGCCGAGCGCAGGGCCGATGATGAAGCCGAAGCCGAAGGCCGCGCCGATCAGTCCGAAGTTCTGCGCGCGCCGGTCGGGCGGGCTGACGTCGGCGATGAACGCATTCGCCGGGGCGTAGATGGCGCCCGACATGCCCGTGAGCGCGCGGCCCACGAACAGCCACGTGACGTTCGGTGACAATCCCATGAGCGCGTAGTTCGCGCCGAACGCGAGCATCGCGCCGAGCAGCACGGGCCGGCGGCCGAAGCGATCGCTGAGGTTGCCCATGACCGGCCCGAACAGGAACTGCAGCACGGCAAACACGAGCATCAGGAAGCCGCCCACGCGCGCGGCGCCACCCACGTCCACCGCGGAGATCTCCATGATCAGCCGCGGCAACACCGGCATGATGATCCCGAAGCCGATCGTGTCGATCAGCAACGCCAGAAAGACGAACCAGAGCGGGCTTCTCGTGGGCTGCGCGGCTGCATCCATGTGCACGCAGCGTACGCAGCGCAGGGCTGGCTGTCGATTGTCAGTGCGCTGCCGCTAGCGGCGATCGGCCTGCCGCTGCTTCGGCTGCAGCCTGCAGAGAAATCGGCATGCTTACAGGTCCGTGCGCCGCTGCAACGGCTCGCGGCGGCACGCGACGCCCGGCACGGCTCCTGCTCTAGGGCGGAGGCACGAAGTCACTCACCGCAGCGCAAAGGGCGCTGACAGTCGAGCGACGATTCTCGAGGCTCATCATGTTCCATCGCAATCTCCTCTCCGCTGCCGTGTTCTCTGCCGCTCTGTTCGCTGCGCCCGTGTACGCCGAGGCCGCGCCCTGCTCGCTGGGTCAGTATGCCCCCGTGCAGTCGGAGCCCTACCGCGTGCAATACGTATCGGACTTCGGCGACTTCAGCCTGCTTCAGGGCGCGCAGTTGTACGTGCCTGCGCAGCCCGGCCTGACCCGCGAGTGGCTGGCCCACGAGGTGAAGCGTGCGCTCGCAAGCGACGCGTGCCAGCCGCAAGTGCAGAAGGCGCGGGTGGAGGTGGTCTCCGCCGGGGCCGGCTTCTGGGTGCTGGTCAGCGGTGCGGACGAGCGTGAGGGTGCGGAGCTTTCGCGCTGGGCCGCGTCGCTCGCGTCCGAGGCGCGCTGATGCGTGCACTTAGCCGCTCTCGGCGGCGATCACCGCGCCGCCGAGAGCTGCACGCGCAGCTCCTGATCACGAAGCCCGCTCGCGCAGATCGACGGCCAGCGTCCGCGAATGCACGTGCGCGCCGGACGCGCTCGGAGCAGCCGACTTCGACTTCGGATCCGAGGCGCGCGCCCGCACGTCCGCCCAATATGCTGCAGCGTCCGCATCCGACCACGGCTGCTTCTCGAGCAGCAGCATGAGCTCCTTGCGCAGCTCGCGCGCAGAGGCGTAGCGATCGGCGGGCGCCTTCTGCAACAGCTTCAACACCAGCGCGTCGAGCGCCGGCGGTATGGCGGCCGGCGCCAGCTCCGAGGGCGGCCGCGGCGGAGTATGCAGGTGATGGGCACAGACCTCGACGATCGCGCTGGCCTCGAACACCGGCCGGCCCGTCAGCATGAAGTAGGCGACGGCCCCGAGCGCGTACAGATCGCTGCGTGCGTCCACCTGTTCGGGGTTCACGATCGCCTCGGGCGACAGGTACAGCGGCGTGCCCATGATCGTCTGCGTGCTGCTGAGCTGCACGCCGCTCGTATCGTGCGTCAGGTTCTTGACCAGACCGAAGTCCACCACCTTGACGAAGCCAGACACGCCGCCGCGCTCACACACGATGATGTTGGCCGGCTTGATGTCCCGGTGCACCAGGCCGTGATCGTGCGCCTCCGCCAGCGCGCCGCTCACCTGCTCCAGCGTGCGCAGCACGCAGCCGACCGGCGGCGGACCATTGCGGTCGACCCACTGCTGCACATCCATGCCCTCGAGGAACTCCATCGCGTAGTAGAAGATGCCGTCCGGCGTGCGCCCGTAGTCGTAGATCGCGATGGTGTTGGGATGGGAGAGTTGGCTCGTCAGCTGCACCTCGCGCTCGAAGCGCAGCAGCTCGCGCGCGGCCGAGAGCTCCGCCGAGATCAGCTTGATGGCCGTGGGCCGGCGCAAGAGCGCGTGGCGCGCGCGGTACACGGTGCCCATGCCGCCCGCCCCGATCTTCTCCTCCAGCGTGTATTGCCCGAGCTGCGTGGCCTGCAGTACGCGGTGGCGCAGGCCGTAGATCGTGCAGGTCGTGAGCGTGGCGATGACGCTCGTGGCGGCGGACCACGCGCTCACCACGGTGACCATCATCCACACCGGCGGCAGGCCGGGCGCCGGGTGGCTGGTGTGAAACCAGTGCGTAAACACGGGCACCGGCGCGGCCAGTAGCAGGGCCAGCACGGCGGTACGCCGCGGCGTGCTCGGCACGAGCACCGCGCGCAGCATGCCGCCGTGAGCGACGACGATGAGCAGCAGCAAGTCCGGCCGCACGTACGGGGGCACGTCCCGCACGGCGTACGCGATGCAGATGGGCGGCACGAGCAGCTCGACGCTGTCGAGCAAGCGCAGCTCGAAGTTCCCGCGCTTTCCAACGCGCAGCCGGATCCAGATCGCGACGCTGATGAGGATGATCGTGAGCTGCACCCAGATCAGCTCCGCACCCATGGTGTCCTGGAGCGCCGCCGGGTCGCGCAGCCGTACGACGCGCGCCAACCCCTGAAAGCACGAGGCCAGCGCGATCAACACCCCCGTGAGGAAGGTGAGACGGCGCTGCAACAAGCTGCGCGTCGCCTCCGTGTCGAGCGGCGCGGTGGCAAGCGATCCCAGCAAGGATGGCTCCGTGGTTTGCATCGCGACCGCCCTCGATACCTCCCCCGCGCGGTCCTGGCAAGCAGCGCTCCCGTCGCGGGGGAGGTGCTGGTATACGATGGGCCGGAAGCTGGATAGTCTGGGTGTGATGGGGAGCACTGGCAGCGAGCCGAATGCGCGAGGGGTCTGGCCGTGGATCCTGCTCGCTGCGGCCGTGATCGCGCAGCAAGTGGGCAGCAAGGCCGTGCGCGATGGCCTGTTCCTCGCCGAGGTGTCGGCGGCGGCCCTGCCGCGCGTGATGCTCCTCGGTGCGCTGCTCTCGGTGCCGGTGGTGCTGGTGACGGCCAGCCTGATGTCGCGCATCGGGCCGCGGCGGCTGGCAGCGGCGCTGTCTGGCGGGTCGGCTGCACTGTTTGCGCTGGAATGGGCCGCGTTTGCGCACGCCCCGCGCACGGTCGCCTTCATCGTCTACCTGCACGTCACGACGCTGGGCTCGGTGACGATCAGCGCGTTCTTTTCCAACGTCTCGGAGCAGTTCGACCCGCACACGGCGCGGCGCGCCAGCAGCCAAATCACGAGTGGTGCTGCCTTCGGCGGCATGATCGGAGGCCTCGCCGTGAGCTGGCTGGCCAGCCGCCTTGGGCAGCCGGCGCTGCTCGGCCTCTTGGCGCTGATCAATTTCGGCTGTTGCCTCGGGTTTGCCGCGCAGTCGGACGGCAGCTCGGGGCGGCACACGGAGGAGCGCACCGGCCTGTCTCACGCGTTCGGGCGCCTGCAGCGCTCCGCCTACCTGCGCGGCATCGCCAGCTTGCTGCTCTTGACCGGCTTCACCTCGGCGCTGCTCGACTTCGACTTCAAGTCGCAAGCCGCCCTGTCGCTCGGCGCAGGGCCGCAGCTCTTGCCGCTGTTTGCCGCGTTCCACACGGCCACCTCGATCTTGACCGCGCTCGTGCAGATCGGCCTCGCGGGGCCGGCGTTGGAGCGGCTGGGCATCGCCGGTACGCTCGCGATCTTGCCGGGCAGCGTGCTCCTCGCGGGCGCGCTGGGGCCGTTCCTTCCGCCGCTGTGGGCTGCGACGCTGCTGCGCGGCGCGAGCAGCGTGCTCGAGGCGTCGCTGTTCCGCTCGGCGTACGAGCCGCTGTACACGCCGCTGTCGCAGCGCACGCGCCGCTCCACCAAGACCTTGATCGACGTGGCCGCAGGCAGGTTGGGAGACGCCTCCGGCAGCGCGCTCTTGCTCGCCATGGCGCTGGTGTGGTCGAGCTCGCAGCTCGTGCCCGTAGTGCTGTGCGCGATGCTGGGCGCCGCGCTGGCGCTGCTGCTGTCGCTGCGCATGCACGGCGGCTACGTCGCCGAGCTCGCGTCCAGCCTGCGCAAGGGCGCGGTCCAGGTGCAGGAGCACGAGGTGTTCGACGCGACCACGCGCCTCACGCTTTCGCACACCAACGTGGAGCTCGAGCGCTCGCAGCTCCTGTCGCAGATCGCCGCGTCGCGGGCATCGCGCGCGTCGCTCGTCCCGGCGGTGGACCATGAGCCGCTCCTGGCTGCAGCCCGCGATCTGCTGAGCGCGGAGCCGGCACGTGTGAAGTCGCTGCTCGCGCGCGGAGCGCTCGACGCGCGCCTCGCCCCGCTCGCGATCCCGCTCTTGCGCCACGACTCGCTCGTCGAGCCCGTGACGCAGGCGCTCGGCGGCATCGCAGATCGCATCACGGGCCAGCTCGTGGACGCGCTGCTCGATCCGCTCCAGCCGCTGATCATCCGCCGCCGCCTGCCGCGTGTCCTGCGCAGGGCCACGAACGCGCGGGCGGTGCTCGGCCTGCTCGAAGCCATGCGCGCCGAGGAGCCGATGCTGCGCTACCGCGCGGGCAGCGCCCTGTCCGCGCTCACGACCAACCTGCCGGCGCTAGCTCCGCCGGCCGAGCGCGTGTTCGAGCTCGTCCGCTGCGAGCTTCGCGCGGTGCGACCCTCGGCGATCAACATCACGCACGTGCTCACCTTGCTCAGCCTCACGCTCGATCGCGACGCGCTGCGCCTGTCGCGGCGCGCGCTGATCAGCTCGGACCTTCGCCAGCGCGGCACCGCCATCGAATACCTGCACACCACGCTCCCCGAGCCGCTGCGCTCCGAGCTCACCCACTGGCTCGAGTCGCGTGAGCCTGCTGCCGACAGCGGCAAGCCGAACCAGCTCGGCTGAGCCTGCCGCCGCGCTCCCGGCAACTGCCGGATTGTCGGCACCTCTGCTGACCGTTGCCGACCGCGCCGGCCGTCTGGCTCGCTCGCCGCGTCTGGCACGACTCTCGCGATGGCCGCCGCGCAGGAGGAAACGAACCATGCGAGCTCATACGATCGGCGCCGCCGTGCTGGCCTGCGCTCTCACTCAGACGGGCTGCAGCGAGCCGGCCGCGGCCGCCGCTGCGCCTCGACCCACGCCCGTGAAGGTGCAGCGGCTCGCCGCTGCGAGCGGCGAGACCACTCGGCGCTTTTCTGGAGCGCTGGAGCCAGTGATGCGAGTGGACCTTGCGTTTCGCGTGGCAGGTTACGTGGAAGGCCTGGGCCAGACCGAGCGGCGTGCGCTCGATCGCGGCGACCGCGTCGCGAAGGGCGCGTTGCTCGCCCGGCTGCGCAGCGCCGAGTATCAGCAGAAGCTGGACAGCGCCCGCGCCCAGGCCGACGAGGCGCGCGCTGCCGCACGTCTGGCCGGCGAGGAGCTGCAGCGCGCGCACCGCCTGTTTGCGGACGGAGCGAGCAGCCGCGCAGACCTGGACGCGAGGCACGCCCGGGCGGAGTCCGCGCGCGCGCAGCTGGCGGCGGCGCAAGCCCGCGTCGACGAGGCCGCGCTGGCGCTCCACGACACGGAGCTGCGCGCACCGCTCGACGCGGTGGTGCTGTCGCGAAACGTGGAGATCGGCAGCCTGATGACCGCCGGTCAGCCCGCATTCAGCCTGGTCGACACACGTCGGGTGAAGGCCGTGTTCGGCGCACCGCAGGCGCTCTTGAGCGAGCTGCGGCTGGGCAGCGCGCTGCAAGTCAGCGTGCAAGACGACAACGCCGCGCCGCAGCGGCTCGAAGCGAAGGTCAGCAACATCGCGCCGCTCGCAGATGCGCTCGGCCGCGTGTTCCGCGTCGAGGCCGAGCTGCCGAACCCGGGTGGCCGGCTGCGCCCCGGTGCGGTGGTGTCCATCGAGATCCCGGACGGCCCGAGCGCTGCGCAGCCGGAGGTGCCGCTGTCCGCGATCGTGCGCTCCGCACGCGACCCGCGTGGCTTCGCGGTGTTCGTACTGGAAGGCGAGGGCGCCCGCGCGCCGGCACGGCTGCGAGACATCGAGCTCGGAGACGTGCTCGGCAACGCGGTGCAAGTCGCGAGCGGTGTGTCCGTCGGCGAGCGCGTGGTGAGCGTGGGCGCGAGCTTGCTGCGAGATGGCGCCGACGTCGTGGTGATCCGCTGAGCCCTCCTGCCCACGAAAGCGAGAACCGTCATGTCCCACGCCTCCGAAAAAGATCTGATCGCGAAAACCAAAAACACCGCGCGCTTCTTCACCGAGAACCGCTCGATCTCCTGGGTGCTGCTCATCGGCACCATCCTGTGGGGGTACTTCGGCTACAGCACCATGCCGAAGCGCAAGGACCCGGAGGTCCCCGTGCGCGTGGCTGCAGCGCTCGTGACCTGGCCGGGCGCGACCGCCGAAGATCTGGAAGAGCGGGGCACGCGGCTCGTCGAGCGCAAGCTCGCCGAAAACGCGCGCATCGAGAGGGTGGAGTCGACCACGCGCTCGGGCGTGGCCGTGATCACGCTGACGCTCGACCGCAGCGTCACGGATACGAGCCGCGAGCTGGACGACATCTGGCTCAAGCTCAACACGTTGAGCGGCCTTCCGGAGGGCGCCTCTCTGCAGTTCATGAAGGACTTCGGCGACACCGCCGCGCTCATGCTCAGCGTAGCGAGCCCACGAGCGAGCGCGATCGAGCTGCAGCTGCGAGCGGCGAAGATTCGGCAGGCGATCGAAGGCGCGCGGCGAGGCGCAGAGCTCGCGCCCGACGCCGAGCGCGCCACGTTGCTCGCGACGTTTCCGCTGTCCGTCGATCTGCACGAGCTAAGCGTGGTCGGCGCCGAGCTCGCCGCGTGGGCTCGCGCCCGAGGCGCGCGCGACGTACGCCTGCTCTCGGGGCAGGGCTACTTCGGCATCGACGCGCTCACGCGCGCCGACGACAGCAAGCTGCTCGAGAACGCGCGCAGCTTCTTCGGCGAGCACCTGCGCAGCGCTGAGCTGCACCCGGATCTCTGGCCGTTGACGGTCGTCCGCGACCCGGCGCAGACCGAGGCCAAGCTGACCGAGGTCGCCGGCGACAAGTACAGCTATCGCGAGCTCGACCGCTTCACGGACAGCTTGCAGAGAGCGCTGCAGGCGGTGCCGGAGGTGGCCAAGGTCATGCGATCGGGTGTGCTCGGCGACGCTGTGTACATCGAGTACTCGCAGGCCAAGCTCGCCGCCTACGGCGTCGTGCCGGGGCAGCTGCAGAGCATCCTGGGCTCGCGCAACGTGGTGTCGCGCGCGGGCGCCATGGAGCTCCAGGGAAAGAGCGTGCTGATCGCGGCGAGCGGTGAGCTCACGCGGCCGGAGGACATCGGCGGCATCATCGTGACGCAGGCCGGCGACGGAACCCCGGTGTACCTGCGCGACCTGGCCACGGTCAGCCGCGGCTACGAAGCGCCGCAGTATCTCGCGTACAGTACGTGGAGAGACGCGCAGGGCCAGTGGCAGCGCACGCGCGCGGTGACTTTGGCGTTGACCATGAAGTCGGGCCTGCAGATCGCGGACTTCGGCGCCGCGGTGGACGCGAAGCTCGCCCAGACCAGGAAGCTCCTGCCGGATGACCTCGTGCTGCAGAGCGTGAGCGATCAGCCGCTGCAGGTGCGCGAGAACGTCGCGCTGTTCATGTCGAGCCTCTACGAGGCCATCGTGCTCGTGGTGCTGGTTGCGCTGCTCGGCTTCTGGGAGTGGCGCTCCGCGCTGCTCATGGCGCTCAGCATCCCCGTCACCCTGGCGATGACGTTCGGCATGATGCGCCTGCTCGGCATCGACGTGCAGCAGGTGTCGATCGCATCGCTGATCATCGCGCTCGGCCTGCTCGTGGACGACCCGGTCGTCGCGGGTGATGCCATCAAGCGCGACCTGAACCGCGGCCTGCCGGGGCGCATCGCCGCCTGGCTCGGGCCGACCAAGCTCGCGAACGCGATCTTGTTCGCGACCTTGACCAACATCGTGGCCTATCTGCCGTTTCTGACCCTGCCAGGCGATTCGGGCCGCTTCGTGCTCGCGCTGCCCTTGGTGCTCACGGCGTCGCTCGTGGCGTCGCGCCTCGTGTCGATGAGCTTCATCCCGTTGCTCGGGTTTTACCTGCTGCGGCCGAGCCGCCGTCCCGAGCCGACGGTCGCGGAGCGCAGAGAGCACGGCTTCGCAAAGCTGTACGGCCTGCTCGTGCGCGGCGCGATCCGCTGGCGCTTCGCGGTGCTCGCCGGCGCGCTGGCGCTGTTCGCGCTCGGCGTCTTCAGCGTGCGCGGCCTCCCGCAAGCGTTCTTCCCGAAGGACCTGTCGTACCTCTCGTACGTGGATGTGTGGCTGCCGGAGGACGCGCCGGTCACGACCACGCGCGACCTTGCGGCGCAGGTCGATGGCATCGTGCGCGAGGTCGGTGCCGCTTACGGCGTCGAGTCCGTGACGAGCTTCGTGGGGGGCGGCGGGCCGCGCTTTTGGTACTCGCTCGCGCCCGAGCAGCGTCAGGCGAACTACGCGCAGCTGGTGATCCGGCTCGAGGACAAGCACGAGACGGCACGCCTAGTCGCGCCGCTCCAAGCTGCGCTGTCCGCCCGCATCGCCGGCGCGCGCGTGGATGTGCGAGAGCTGGAGAGCGGCCCGGCGGTGGGCGTGCCCGTGTCCATCCGCATCGCGGGCGAGGACATCGCCACCCTGCGCGAGCTGGGCGGTCAGGTGGCCGAGGTGCTGCAGAAGACCGGTCAAGCGGAGCGCATCCGCGACAACTGGGGCGCCGACAACTTCAACATCAGCCTGCGTGTGGATCCCGATCGGGCGAACCTCGCCGGGGTGACCAACCTGGACGTGACGCGCGCCACGGTCGCCGCTCTGAACGGCACACGCGTGGGAACATTGCACGAAGGCGACCACGAGCTGCCGATCTTGGCGCGGCTGCGGGCGAGTGAGCGGCAGAAGCTCTCGGATGTGGGCAACCTGTACGTGTATTCGTCGCAAAACGCGCGGGCCAAGGTGCCGCTCACGCAGATCTCGGAGCTGGAGGTCGCCGGCTCGACGGCGAAGATCGTGCGCCGCGACCACGCGCGCACGTTGACCGTGGGTGCGTTTCCGGTCGCGGGCGTGCTGCCGAGCGAGGTGCTCGCAAAGGCGCAGCCCGAGCTCGAGCACATCGCGCGGGGCTTGCCGGCGGGCTACCAGCTGGAGATCGGCGGGGAGCAAGCCGAGCAGCAGCGCTCGTTCAAGGACCTCGTGACCGTGCTGCTCATCTCGATCGCCGCCATCTATCTCACCTTGGTGTTGCAGTTCCGAGACGCGCTGAAGCCGCTGATCGTGTTCGCGGCCATCCCGTTCGGCGTGATCGCTTCGCTGATGGGGCTGCTCGCGATGCACGCGCCTTTCGGCTTCATGGCGTTTCTCGGCGTGATCAGCCTGATCGGCGTCATCGTGAGCCACGTGATTGTGCTGTTCGACTTCATCGAGGAGGAGCGCGCAGCGGGTGCGCCGCTGATGGATGCGCTGATCGACGCGGGCATCGTGCGCCTGCGCCCGGTGCTCGTCACGGTCGGCGCGACGGTGCTCGGGCTCTTCCCGCTCGCGCTGCACGGCGGACCGCTCTGGGAGCCGCTGTGTTACGTTCAGATCGCTGGCCTCACCGCGGCGACCGTCATCACCTTGCTGATCGTGCCCGTGCTGTACGCGATCTTCGCGCTGGATCTGAAGCTCGTGAAGTGGGAGCGCCCGCAGCCCGAGACCGACGCGCTCGAGCCGGAGCTCGCGCCGGCCGAGTGAGCGAATCCCCCGTGAAGAACCCTCTCGATCGCTGCCGGGCATTGCATGCAACGCCCGGCAGCGCTACGTTCGCGCAACACATCGACTGCAGCGCGGACTTTGGCCCACCTTGGGTGACGCGCTTTAGAAATATCACCCTAAGTCGCTGGGAGCTTGCGTCGGCAGCGGCACTCGGTGGGCAGAAAGCAAGAGCCCTCGTGACCCGTCCCGCAACCCAGAAGCTCGAGACACTCGCCGTGCGCGGAGGCGAGCCGCGCTCGCACGCCTATCACAGCGTGAGCACGCCCATCGCGTGCACGGCCACCTACGCGTTCGAAGACTCTCGCGCGATCCAGGAGCACTTCGCCGGCCGCTCCGAGCGGCATGAGTACGGGCGCTACGGGAACCCCACCGTCGAGGTGGCCGAGCGGAAGCTCGCCGCACTCGAAGGCGCCGAAGATGCGCTGCTGTTTCCGAGCGGCATGAACGCGGTCACGACGTTGCTGCTCGCGATGCTGCGGCCCGGCGATCACATCGTGGTGACGAGCGACCTGTATCGCCGCACGCGCCAGTTCGTGGTCAGCGTGCTCGCCCGCTACGGCATCGAGCACACGTTCATCGAGCCGGACGACCTCGACGCAGCGGAGCGCGCGCTCGCGAAGCCGCGCACGCGCTTGCTGCTGACGGAGGCGCCGAGCAATCCGTACCTGCGCATCGTGGACGTGGCGCGCATGGCCGAGCTGGCGAGCGCGGCGCGAGCGAAGCTCATCGTCGATGCAACCCTGGCGACGCCTTGCAACCTGCGTCCGCTCGAGCTCGGCGCGCACGTGGTGCTGCATTCGTGCACCAAATATCTGGGTGGACACAACGATCTGCTCGCGGGCGTGTTGTGCGGAAATGCGGCGCTGATCGGCGCGCTGCGCGACGCGCGCGGGATCTTCGGCGGCATGCCGGATGCGCACGCGGCCTATCTACTGCTCCGCGGCCTGAAGACGCTGCACGTCCGCATGCGCCAGCACAACGAGAGCGGCCTGCGCATCGCGGAGTTCCTGGGGCAGCACGAGCGCGTGGCGCGCCTGTTCTATCCCGGGCTGCCGAGCCACCCCGACCACGCGCTCGCGCAGCGCCAGCTCAAGGGCTTCGGCGGTGTGATCAGCTTCCGCCTCGCCGCGGACGGCGTCACCACCTCGCGCTTCGTCGACGGTTGCCGCCTGGCGAGCATCGGCGCGTCGATGGGCGGCGTCGAGACCCTGATCCAGCAGCCCGCGCTGCTGGCCCACTCGGAGCTCAGCCCCGAAGAGCGGGCTGCGATCGGCGCACACGATGATCTCGTGCGCCTGTCGGTGGGCCTCGAGCACACGGACGACCTCATCGCCGACCTGAGCCAGGCCCTGAACGCTGCCTTCCACGCTTGACTCTGGACCCCCGGGTCACTCACTCGCCGGCAAGAGCTTGTACTTCTTCAGCCGGTCGTAGAGGGTGGCCCGGTTCAACCCCAACCTGCGCGCGGCTTCCGACTGATTGTTCGCGCAGGCGCTGAGGGCGTTCGTGAGCAGGTTGCGCTCGAACGCCTCCATCTGCTCGCGAAAGCTCGGGCCCTCCAGCACGTGCGGCGTCTCGCTCGCGGTCTGCGCGCCGCCGAAGCTCATCGGCCCCTGGATCAGCGCGAACGCCTCCGGACCGATCACGCTGCCGGTAGCGAGCGCCACCGAGCGCGCGATCGCGTTCTCGAGCTGCCGCACGTTGCCCGGCCATGCCGCCGTGCGCAGCAGCTCCAGGAACTCCGGCGCGAGCTGCACCACACCCTCGAGGCCGAAGCGCTCCGAATACTTGCGCGCGAACTCCCGCGCCAGGAGCGGGATGTCCTCGACCCGCTCGCGCAACGGCGGCACCACGATCTCCACCACGGCGATGCGGTAGTATAGGTCCTCGCGGAAGCGCCCGGCCTTCACCTCCGCCGCCAGATCCCGATGCGTGCTCGCGAGGAGCCGCACGTCGATCTTCTCCACCTTCGTGGAGCCGAGCGGCTGCACCTCGCGCTCCTGCAGCACGCGCAGCAGCTTCGCCTGCAGCGGCAACGATAGCTCGCCGATCTCGTCCAGCACGAGGCTGCCGCCTTCCGCCTGCACGAAATATCCGGCGTGTGCCTGGGTCGCGCCGGTGAACGCACCGCGCGCGTGGCCGAACAGCTGCGCCTCCGCGAGCTCGTGTGGGATGGCCGCGCAGTTGAACTTCACGAGCGGCTTCTTCGCGCGCTTGCTGCGCGCGTGCAGCAGGCTTGCGAACAGCTCCTTGCCCGTGCCGGTCTCGCCGCGCACCAGCACGGTCACGTCCTTGTCCGCGAGCCGAGCCGCGGTGTGCAGCGCGCGCGTGAGCACGGGGCTCTCGCCCACGATGCGGATGCCGGCCGACTCCTCCAGCGCGGCGCGATCGGCCCGCCGCCGCAGGCTGCGCGTCTCACAGGCCCGCCGGATGCTGTACGCGACCTCGTCGTTGTCGAACGGCTTCGCGATGTAGTCGTACGCGCCGCGCTTCAGCGCCTCGACCGCGATGCGCTCCGAGCCGTGCGCGGTGAGCATGATGATCGGCAGCGACTCGTCCAGCGCGCGCACGTGCTCGAGCAGCTCGAGCCCGGTCTTGCCCGGCATCGCGTAGTCCGTGACCACCACGTCGACGCCCTCGAGCTTGGCGAGGGCCTCGTCCGCGTTCCTCGCCGTGACCACTTCGATCCCCGTGCCGTCCAGCACCTCGCTCAGGGCGAACAGAATGGCTTCTTCATCGTCGACCAGGAGTACCTTGGGCACGCCGCTCTCCGTAGTTTGCACGCGCGCGCACCCGCGCTCTACACGCGCGACAGGCTCAGCCGAGCGCGGCTCTTGGTCAAGCTCGCCGGCGCGAAGTTACGCGGCGGCAGCCACAGCGTGACCTGCACGCCACCGCCCTCGCGGCGCGCGATCCGCAGCTGGCCCTGATGGGCGTCCGCGATCTCGCGGCACAGCGCGAGGCCCATGCCGCTGCCCTGGGGGCGGGTGGTGAACGACGGCACCATCGCGTTCTCGAGGACCTCGGCGCTCATGCCGGCGCCGCGGTCGAGCACCCGCAGCTGATGGCCGCCCTCCGGCACGTCGACGACCTCGAGCGTGATCTCCGGCTCCGGGCTACCGGCCTCGCGCGCGTTCTTGACCAGGTTGATCACCACCTGTTGGATCTGTGTGGGATCGAACCAGCCCTCGCCGCTGGGAGCGGACGCGATGCAGATGTCCGCAAGCAGCGGCCTCAGCTGGCCGAGGAACTGCTCCCAGCTCACCTCTTGCAGCCGGGGCTTCGGCAAGCGGCCGAGCGCAGCGAAACCGCTCAGAAATACGTTCAGGTGCTGCACGCGTTCCTCGATTACGGAGAGCATCTGCTCCAGCTTCGCGGTCGAATCGGGCTTGCCAAGCCGGGCGCGCGCGCTGCGCAGGAGGGAGATGACGGGCGTGAGCGAGTTGGCGAACTCGTGGTGGATGACGCGGATCGCCTTGCGCAGCACCGCGTTTTCCTGGCGCGCGAGCTCCAGCGTCATGTGCCGCACGATGAGCAGGCTGTGCTGCTCCGAGCCGAGCGTGACGTGGCGCTTCGCCAGGTGATAGGTCTCGGATTCGCCTGCGTTCTCGAACGAGAACAGGTGATCGGCGTCCGACAGGAGCGCGCTGCGCAGCGGGGCCGGCACGCTGGCCAGCATGCGCAGGAAGTTCTTGCCCTCGGGCGGCTGCGACTCGAAGAACAGCTCGCGCGCGCCGGCGTTCGCGAACACGATGCTGCCCACCTCGTCGAGGAGGACCATCGCGACCGGCGCGGCGTCGACCACCGCCTCGAGCAGCTCTTGGCGCGCCCTCGCTTCGCTGGCTTGCTCGGCCAGCTGCGCCTCGAGTCGGCCGACGGCCTCCTGCAGGCTCTGGGAGTCGGGATGGCTGGAGAGCGCGCCCGTGATGCGCTGCCAGAGGTTCATGTCGGCTCCTCGATCCGCGAGCGGCCGCGGGTGTGCGGCGCGAGCAAGCGGTGGCTCTCGGTCAGCAAGTGCGCGAGCTCGCGGTAGTCCGTCGCAGCTGACAGCTTCAGGCCGACGACCTTGGTTCCCCAAAGCGTGCCCCAGGCCGGCACAAAGAACTGCGGCCCGGCGTCGCGCAGGATGTCGCGCAAGCTCGGCGTGGCCCGGAACGTGACGACGAGCAGCGGCCCGTCGCTGCCAGCGGCGCGCGCGTACGCGGGTGGCCGCCCGGCCTCGATCTTCACGAGATGCGCGAAGTTGCGCTTGCGCACCATGAAGCGGATGCCCACCCACGCGCGCTCCTCGTACGCGCCGGGCAGCTTCAGGCAAATGTCACGCAGCTTGCGCAACGTCGCGCTCGGGATGCCGGCTTCGACCTGAGTGCGGGTGCGTGCCACGCACGCGAAGTTACTACATCAATTCCCGCCTGACATGTGCGGGAGCTGCACAGCGCCGGAGCGTAACGGATCGTCGACGTGGGCGTAGCCCTGTGACGCGGACGAGTGGGGCCCGACGGCTACCGATTCGCCCCCATCAGCCCTACAACGAAAAACGCGTGGTCTGCCGACACAAACCACCCGCCTCGGAGCGGATGCGCATCAGCGCGGCTGGGACCGTGCTGATGTTGATGCTGGCCGGGCACACGATGCTCGAGACGGCGCGCGACTCGCTGTTCCTCGCGCGGCTGTCGATCAGCCAGTTGCCGTGGACTTACGCGGCGATCGCTGTGTCCGCGCTCTTCGCATCGGAGCTCAACGCGCGGCTCCGGGCACGCCTGCCTCCTGGCCAGCTGCTCCTGTCTACCCTGGGTCTCGGCGCACTCGGCGACCTGTTGTTCGTCCTGCCTTTTCAGGCGCAAGCCGCCTGGGCCCCGCTCGCGTTTTACGTGTACATCGCGGTGATCGCGACCCTGGCCACGTCCCAGTTCTGGTTGTTGGTCTCGGAGCTCTTCACCGTGGTGGAGGCGAAGCGCGCGTTCGGCGCGATCAGCGCAGGTGGTCTATTCGGGGCCATGCTCGGCGCGGTCGGCGCGCGCTGGGTGAGCGCCGCTCTCGGCGACACGGGTCTCCTGTGGTCGGGCTCGGCGTTTTTGCTCGGCGCGGCCGCGATGGCCGCCGTCGCGCGGCGCACGGCTTTTCTCTCTGCACCGCCCGCGGAGGAGGAGCAGCAAGCGCCGCTGGCAGCGGCAGCCGGTACGGACGCGATGCGCGATCCGCAGGCGCTGCGCTACTTGAAGCGCGTGCTGCTGCTCGGGCTGCTCGGCACGGTCACGGCGACGCTCGTCGACTTCGTGTTCAAGGCGCAGGTGGCCGCGAGCGTGCCGGCTTCGCAGCTGAGCACGTTTTTCGCGAACTTCAACGCCGCCACGAGCTTCGGCGCCCTCGTGCTGCAGCTGTTCGTGCTGCCGCGCTTGCTCGGTCAGAGCGGCATCGGTCGGGCGCTCACGGTGGTGCCGCTCACGTTGTTCACCCTGGCGTTCGGCGTGTTCCTCGCGCCCGCGCTGTGGAGCGTGCTCTTGCTGCGCGGCAGCGACGCGGGCCTGCGCTATTCGCTGCTGCGCAACTCGCTCGAGGTGCTGTACCTGCCGCTGCCGCGGCGCGTGCGAGCGCGCTGGAAGACGCTCGTGGATCTGATTGGCCAGCGCGGCGGCCAGGCGCTGGCGTCGCTCGGCATCGTGGCGTTCATCTCTGCGGATCTCAGCGTGCGGCAGATAGCCGCGTGCGCCTTGCCGCTGCTGCTCCTGTGGCTGTGGATCGCGCTGAGCATCGAGCCGCGCTACATCGCGCTGTTTCGCGCGCGCGTGAAGGCGGGCGCGATCGAGACGCGGCCCGAAGTGCCTGCGCTCGATCTGCGCTCGCTCGAGCTGCTCGTCGCCGCTCTGGGCAGCGACGACGACGACGAGGTGCTCGCCACGATCACGCTGCTCGTGCACTACGAGCGCGCGCACATGATCCCCGCGCTCCTCCTGTACCATCCCTCGCGCGCCGTGGTGCTGCGCGCGCTGGAGGTGTTCGCGAACGCCAGGCGCAAGGACTACCTGGTCGCTGCGCGGCGCCTGCTGGAGCGCGAGGATGACGAGCTGCGCGCCGCGGCCATGCTCGCGCTGAGCGCTCACATGTCACGCGCGGAGCTCGAGTCGGAGCTCGCGCTCTCGCCCGCGCTGCCCGTTCGCGCAGCGCTGCTGCTCGCGTTGATGGCGCGCGACCCGCACGCGGCACAGGCCGCCGCCGAAGTGCGCGCGGGCTGCGAGCCCGGCGCCGATCCGGCCACGCGCCTCTCGTTCGCGCGCGCGCTGCGCCTCGCAGGCGGTCCGCTCACGCAGCAGCTCGCACCGCGCTTGCACCTCGCAGCCACGCCCGCGATCGAGCTGGAGGTGGCGCGCGCCATGGCTGCGGCTCCGTCCGAGGCGTTCATCCCGCAGCTCATGGAGATGCTCGGCAGCCGCTCGGTGCGGCGCATCGCGCGCGACGCGCTGGTCTCGATCGGCGCGCCTGCGCTCGAAGCGCTGCGCGCCGCGGCCGGGGACGAGCACATGCCCCGGCGCCTGCGCGCGCACGTGCCGCGCAGCATCTCGCACTTCGGCAGCGCCGAGGCCGCGGATCTGCTGCTCGACATGCTGGAGCACGAGTCGGACGGCTGGGTGCGCTTCAAGGTCGTGCGCGGTCTCGGCCAGCTGCGCGAGCACCTCAAGCCGGCGCGGCGCATGTCGCGCGTGCACGCGGCCGTGCGCGAGAACCTGCAGCAAGCGCTCGTGTACCTGAGCGTGCGCGTCGACCTGAGCCGCGCGCGGCAGGCCGACGCCACTCTGGACACGCCGGGCGGCCGGCTGCTGACGGCGGCGCTCGACAACAAACATGCTTTTGCGCTCGACCGCGCAGTGCGCTTGCTCGGCCTGCGTCACGCGGCGGACGTGATCCACAACATCCGCCAGGCGCTCGCCGGTAACGACGCGCGGCTGCGCGCAGACGGCGTCGAGCTGCTCGTGCACCAGGCGCCGCGCGACATTGCGGGCGCGCTGACTGCGCTGCTCGCGCAGGGCGACGAGGCATGGCGTCTGGCGCAGGCTGCCACGCTGCTGTCGTTCGCCTGGCGGCCGGCGCCTTACGCGGACCGCCTCCGCGAGCTGCTGCAGGCGCCGAGTGAGGCCGTGCGCGGCGTCGCGGAGTTCCACGCGCGCGAGCTGGAGCGCGCCGAGGCCGAAGCGGCCCAGGCGACACCCGCGCCGCGCCGCAGTCGTGAGCAGCGCGGTATCGGACGAGAGCTGCTCGGCTTCGCCAACGGCTGGCTCGAGCCGCCGCTCACCGCGGCACGCATGAGGCGTTTGTCATGAGCCATCAATACACCCGTGTCGACCTCGGCCCCATCGCGCAGATGCATGCGCTGCGACGCCTGTTTGGCATGGACAGCGAGTATTCGAACGAAGCGCTCGCCGCGATCGCGCGCCTCGCCAGCGCGCAGCGCGTGCCTGCCGGCGAGCTGCTGGCCCGGGAGGGCGAGCCGTTCCAGCACGTCTACTTGATCATCGACGGCCTGCTCGAGCTGTTCCACGACGGCACCTCGCTCGGGCGGTTCGGCAGTGGTGAGGCGGTGGGCATCCTGTCCGCGCTGGCGCGCGATCCACAGCCCTGGAGCTGCCGCACGTTGCGCGACAGCACGCTGCTGTCGCTTCGCGTCTCGGAGATCTTCGAGGTGTTCGAGGATCATTTCGAGCTGATGCACGGCTCGCTGACGAAGCTCGCGACCGACGCCATCGGCTGGCGGCGCAAGCTCCAGCGCCCGGGCGTCCAGCGGCAGCCCTTGCGCACGCCTTGCGTGTCGTGCGGCAGCGGGCCCCTCGGGCTGGTGGAGCGCACGCTACACCTGCGTCATACCATCGGGCTCGAGGAGAGCTACATCGATCAGCTCACCGAGCTGGCGCGCGCCGCGACGGAGCTGCGCGCGCCCGCGGGCTCGCGGCTGTGGGCTGCGGGCGATACGGCCGAGAACATGCTCGTCGTGGTGTCGGGCGTCGTGCAGGCGACCTCGCTCGACGGCGCCCCTCTGCGCTTCGGGTCGGGCGATATGCTGGGCCATCTGGAAGCCATCGCCGCGGTCCCGCGCTGGTTCGATGCCACGGTCGAGCGCGATCTCGTGGCGCTGAGCCTCGACTGCGACGCCCTGGTCGATGTCTGGGAAGATCATCCGGCCCTCGGCTTTGCTTTCTTGCGCATGCTGTCCCGGCTCGTTGTATCACTGCGCCTGCAGGTTGCGCGGCAGGCGCCCGGGGCGGCGCAGGAAACCGCGCTCGGGTCACCCTGAGGCCCCCCGGCGACCGCAGCTGCGGCTGCGGCTCCGGAGCCTGCATGGTGCTTGGCCCACGGTGCGATGAACAACCCGCTGTCACAATCGCTCGGCTCGGAGGAAGCGTCCGCGTCTGCGCTTGGCGCTGCACACAGCGCGGGCTCGCGTTGGCTCGCGCGCCTGTTGCGCCCGTTCGCGAAGGTCGAGCCCGAGGAGGCCGTGAGCGCCAGCCTGCTCACCCTCGCCGTGTTTCTGCTGCTGCTCGCGTATTACTTGCTGAAGACCGCGCGCGAGCCGCTGATCCTGCTGCACGGCGGCGCGGAGGTGAAGTCGTACGCGTCGGCCGGGCAGTCTCTGCTCTTGCTCCTCGTGATCCCCGCATACGCCGCGCTCGCGGCGCGCGTCGGTCGCCTGCGCTTGTTGCTCGTGGTCTACGGCTTCTTCGCGCTCAACCTGCTCGCGTTCAACTTGCTGCTCGCGCGCGACGTGGAGATCGGCGTCGCGTTTTACCTGTGGGTCGGCGTGTTCAACAACACGGCCATCGCGCAGGTCTGGAGCTTCGCAAACGATCTGTACACGCCGGAGCAGGGCAAGCGCCTGTTCGCGATCCTGGGCATCGGCAGCTCGCTCGGCGCGGTGGTCGGGGCGTTCGTGGCCAAGCGCCTGGCCGGGCTCGGCCCGCCGGTCATGCTGCTCTTGGCTGCCGTGGTGCTCGTGCTGTGCGGTGTGCTGGTCGCCGTCGTGGAGAGACGCGAGCAGCGCACGCGAGCGCGCTCGAGCGCGCAGCCAGCAGCGGCGGCGGACGCTCCACCCGTGGCCGGCCCCGCGCTGAAGGCGCTCTTGCACGATCGTTACCTCGTCTGGATCGCGCTCGCGACGTTCTTCTTGAACTGCGTCAACAGCACCGGCGAGTACATCCTGGATCGCACCCTGCTCGAGGTGCTGGCTCAGGAGGGCACGAGCGGCAAGGCGGCGATCGCCGCCATCGGCGGCTTCAAGGCAGACTACTTCGGCTGGGTGAACCTGATCGGTGTGGCGCTGCAGCTGTTCGCCGTGTCGCGCGTACTGGCCGTGCTCGGCGTGCGGCGCGCGCTTTTCGTTCTGCCCTCGGTCGCGCTGCTGAGCTATGGGTTGATGCTGTTCGCGCCGCTCTTGCCGCTGATCCGACTCGGCAAGATCTCGGAGAACAGCCTCGACTACTCGCTGCAGAACACCGCGCGCCAGGCGCTGTTTCTGGTGGGCACGCGCGCCGAGAAGTACCTCGGTAAGACAGTCATCGACACGCTGGTCGTGCGGCTCGGCGACGTGCTCAGCGCCGTGCTCGTGTTCGGCGCGGGCCTGTTCGCGCTGCCCGTGCAGGCCTTCGCCGTCGTGAACCTCGGGATGATCGCGTGCTGGCTGGGCGTGCTGGTCTGGCTCGGTCGCGAGCACGCGCGCCGCTCCCAGGAGCTCGTCGAGGCCGAGCCGTGAGGGTGCGGGCGCTCGCAGCTTGGCTGCTGCTCGCAGCGCTCGCGCTCGGCAGCGTGGCCCGGGCGGACGAGGCCAAGCGCGCGTTGCCAGACTACGACGGGCGCGAGCCGAGCACGAGCGCGGGCGAGGTGCTGCTCTGGATCCCGCGCATCGTACTGTCGCCGCTGTACCTCGTGAGCGAATACGTAGTGCGCCGCCCGCTCGGCTTTCTGGTGTCCGAAGCGGAGCGCGCGCAGCTGCCGGAGTTCTTGTACGACCTGTTCTTGTTCGGGCCCGATCACCAGGCCGGCATCGTGCCGATCGGCTTCGTGGACTTCGGCTTTTACCCGAGCTACGGCCTGTTCTTCTTCTGGAACGATTTCCTGCCGAAACAAGACCTGCGCGTGCGCGGCTCGATGTGGGACATTCACTGGCTCGCCGGCAGCGCCAGTGATCGCATCCACCTGGACGCCATCACCGATCTGACATTCAGCGTGAACGCGATCAGGCGCCCTGACAATCAGTTCTACGGGCTGGGCTCGGACAGCTTACACGCCGACCGCAGCCGCTACGGCGCGTCCCGCTACGAGGGGAGCGTGGCGCTCGACATCAAGCTGTCCGCGCTCAGCCGCTTCACGGCCAGCGTAGGGGCGCGCAGGGTTCACTTCCATCACGGCGTCTTCAGCAACGACCCCACGATCGAAGAAGCCGCGGCGGCCGGCCGCTACGAGCTGCCACCGGGCTGGGACCACGGTTACGCGGTGCTGACCGATCAAGTCGCGCTGGCCATCGACACCCGCAAGCCGCGCCCGGAGCCCGGCTCTGGCGTGCGGCTGGAGGCCCGCCTCGAGCAGCTGACCCCGCTCTCGCCCTCGAGCCTGCCGGCCATCTTGCGCTATGGTGCGACGATCGGCGGCTTCTGGGACCTCGGTCAGAATGGACGCGTGATGAGTCTCTCCCTGGCGACGCATTTCGCGGACCCGCTGCGACCCGCAGACATTCCTTTCACCGAGCTCGTGGCGCTGGGCGGCTCCGAGTCCATGCGCGGCTTTCCTTTGGGGCGCCTTTACGGGCGCAGCGCCGCCGTCATGACCCTGCGCTATCGCTGGCCGATCTGGATCTGGCTGGACGGCTCGATCCAGCTGGCGCTCGGCAATGCGTTTGACGCGCACCTCGAGAACTTCTCGCCTGGGCGGCTGCGCTTCTCTGGCTCGGTCGGCATCGAGAGCGCGGGTTCTCCGGACAGCTCGCTCGAGATCCTGATCGGCATGGGCAGCGAGACCTTTCAGCACGGCGGACAGATCAACTCGCTGCGGATCGTGGTGGGAAACAATCGTGGTTTCTGAGGCTGTGCGCAGCGGGCCGGCCGGGCTGACACTCATCGCCGCGGCCTGGATCACGCTCGCCGGCGCTCCGGCGCACGCGGACGCGAATGAACGCGCGAGCCAGGAGGCGCCGCCCGCAGCGACCGCCGCAGGTCCTCGCTTGCGCTGGCAGCCGGAATGGCCGAAGTTTCGCCCGGCCGGTTACGCACTGACCGCGGCCTCGGTGCTCGGCGCGATCGGCGTCAGCTTGTGGGTCAACTACCCGGACAATCCGCGCTGGCACGGCGGCATCTTGTTCGACGACGCGGCGCGCGACCTGCTGCGCGCGCGCAATCCCTCCGCGCGCGATGCGACCCGCCGCGCCAGTGACTTCACGTTGGTCTGGAATCTCGTGCAGGTCGGCGTCGTCGACAGCGTCCTCTTGCCGCTCCTCGATCGCAGCCCGCGCGTGCTCGCGCAGCTGACCTTGATCAACGCACAAGCGCTCGCGCTCAACACGTTGCTGGCCACCTTGTTGTTCAAGGCCATCGCGCGCGAACGGCCGCTCGGCAGGGACTGTGTGAGCAATTCCGAGTTCGATCCGCTGTGCCGCGTGGGCACGTACGCGAGCTTTCCCAGCTCACACAGCTCCACGGCCTTCACGGCCGCGGGGCTGACCTGCGTGCACCACCAGTATCTGCCGCTGTACGGCGGCGGCTGGGGCGACACGGCCGCTTGCGTGCAGGCGCTGACGGTCGCGGGCGCGACCGGCCTGTTCCGCATCATCGGGGACCGGCACTACGTCACCGACGTCGTGATCGGAGCGCTCATGGGCCTCAGCCTGGGCTACGTGTACCCATGGCTCCTGCACTACCGCAGCAAGCCGCAGCCCCTAGCGGCGGACACGGGCTCGAGCGAGCAGAGCAGCGTGCGCTGGACGGTGCTGCCGGCGCCACCGAGCGGGCTCCTCGTCAGCGGCACGTTTTGACGCCGGCGCCGTCATGTCGGCTCAACCTGCGTCGCGTTCCAGGCCAACCAGCGCGAAGCCGAGGCGCGGTCCCAGATCGTAGAGGTGCACGTGAAGGGGGCTCGCGCTGACGCGGTTTTCCAGCTTCACGACGACGTAGCGCTCGGCGGCGCCTAGCTCCAGCTCCGGCGCGAAGTGTTGGTGCTCGAGCTGCAGGCAGACTTTGCCTGCAGCCAATGGCTGCAGCGCCTGCACGCGTGTCCCGGCGCGGCTCTCGACCTGCGCTCCGTATGCGAAGCTCGCTTCGGGCCACACGGCTCGCCGGCGGGCCAGGTCGGTGACGCAGAGCTCGCCTGCCGCTGACAGCTGCGGATCGGTCAGCGGTGACAGCTTCGCGAAATAGCGGCGCAGGATCTTCTGCAGACGCTGCTCGAGCACGTGCGCCAGATACCCGGCGTGCTCGGGCTGGCCGAACTGTCCGAGCGCGACCAGCTCCGCGATCTCCTGGCGGTCCAGGCGTGACAGGATGCGCGCCATCCACGCGTTGTCGCGCTCCGTGGCGCGGCTGAACGCGGGGTTCGGGTACTCGTTTTTCCACTCGTCGGGGTCGAACTCGTCCACCTCGAAGTAGCCGAACTGCTCGAACCCAGGTTTGCGGGACACGCGCTCCCACGAGCGTGTCTGTGTGCCGAGCGTCACGAAGTCGAACGCGATGTCGCCCCAGTCCAGCAGGTACGAGCGACCCAGCCGGCGCGATACGGCATCCCACGCCCATTCGCTGCCGAAGCTATCGCTCGTGTCGATGTAGTAGTGACGCACGTAGCCGGGCGACGAGTCGGGCGCCGCGCCGCCCCGGCTCGCGATCCACGTGTCCATGGTGTTCTGCTCACGTGCGTCGAAGTGGTTCAGCCACGCGGCCAGCACGCGCCCGCCGCGCAGCTCGCGACGATCGTCGTGCGCGATCACGTCGTTCGGATCGTCGCCGCGGGTGCGCTCGTAGCGAAAGGGCCCGAGCAGGTAGCCCGGCAGCCAGCCGCTGGCCTGCATGCGGTACAGCTCGCCGCGGCGATTCGCCAGCCCGAGCACGCGCTCGAGCGCGGCAGCGTCGAACGGACGCGTCGCGCCCGAGTTGTCCGTGACCGTCAGCCCGGGGTTCAGGTGCAGGGCGTCGCGCGGGAAGTAGACGATCTGCTCGCAGGAGGTGAAGTAGCCCGCCGCGTGATAGATCGCCGCCCCGATCACGCTGGCCGCGGTCGCGCGCTCCGGCTGGCCGGGCGCATCGTTCTTGAACATGAACTTGCCGCCCTGCGGCGTGCGCACGCGAAACCCGAGCGACGCGCCGTTGGTCTTGCCGCGATCGATGACCCAGCTCCCGGGAGCCGGCGCGCCGCCCAACATCTGCTCCGGCGTACAGGCCCCGCGCAGCAGCTCCGCCCGCTCGGGGTGCCGCCGCCCGATCCGATTCTCGAACCAGGCCGAGTCCGGCACCTCGTCGAACGCGTTCACGTTCACGGCCTCGCTGGGGGCCTCCACGGCGAACACGCGCGACAGCGGGCGAAACACCATGTTGTCCGCGCCATCCCAGGCCAGCGGCGACACGTACGGCTCCGGCGCGCAGGTCACATGCCGCGGGTCGTCTTCACTGGGCAGCTCGCGGCAGGGCACGCTGACCGCCTGCAGGTCCGTGTCGCGCCACAACGGCTCCCGCAGCGGAAAGCGGCGATCCCCGGAGCAGGCCACGCTGAGCAACCCCGCTCCCATCAACGCCGACTGCCACCCGAAACGCATGGGGCCTACATAGAACCCTCCCACCCCCAGACGCAACACGCCCAGCGAGCCCAAGCCCGAGCCCGAGCCCGAGTCCGAGCCCGAGCCCGAATCCCCCGCACCATACAACCCCATGGCGAACCCCCTCGAACACCGCAGCCATCAGCTGCAACCCACATGCCCCTCACTGTACACCCGCACACGCCCGCGCGAGCCCCACGCACGTGAACCCTGCCAGCCGCTTGCTCGAAACCCGGGCGACACCTACAAGTCGTAGGCCTGTACTCACCGACATGGCCGCGCGCACTCCCAAACCCGATGCACGGCGCACTCGCTTGCCTGCGCTCTGGCAGAGCGGACTCTCGCAGCTCGCAGCTCGCCTGCAGCGTGGCATCGCTGCCGCGTGGTGGCCCGAGCTCGCGCGCGTCACGCAGCTGCGAGCGGAGGTGCAACGCTTCGGTGGCAGCGCCTGGCACAAGATCGCCGAGCGCTGGCCCGCGCTCGCGGAGCTGGTGCGGGAACGCAAGCGCACGATCAGCGCTCGCTACCGCCCCCCCGAGCCGCGCGCGTCCGAGCCACCCGCGCTCAGCGTGGAGGCCGTGGACGCGCTCGTCGCGCAGCTGATGGCGTCGAGCTCCTGGCACGCGCGCGCGTCCGCAGCGCTGAGCCTCGGCCACGTGCCTTCTGACGACGTGGTGCAAGCGCTCGTGCGCGCGCTGCGCGATCCGAGCGTCGAGGTCGCGGTGGCCGCGGTGGACGCGCTCACCCACCACGACAGCGAGCTCGCGGAGCGCGAGCTGCTCGCGGTGCTCGACAACGCCGACGGCTACTTCAGCCCGGTCACTCGCGTGGCTGCAATCTCGGCGCTCGCGCGGCGCCTCGATGTTTCGCAGTTCGGCCCGGTGTTCGCCGCCGTGCGCGACATCGATGCCGAGGTCAGCATCGCGGCGATCGCGGTGATCGTGGATCGCATGCCGCGCAGCGCCGGCAGCCACTTGTTGCCTCTGCTGCGGGACAAGAGCGGCTACTTCTTGCCGATCGTGCGCCTCGCGGCCGCCAATGCGCTCGAGCGCGTGGGTGCGCTGCACGGAGGCATCGCGCACGAGCTGCTGTATGCCGAGAGCGACCCCGCGCTGCGCCGCGTCCTCGAGCGCGCGCAGTACCTGACCGAGCAGGCGCTGCCCGGCGAGTAGGGTGTGGTGTGCGCGCCGGCCAGCCCGGCCCCTGCAGCACACGCGAGCGCGACCGCGTCCCAGACCGCGGTGGTGCGGCGACCCATCCCCGGGTGCTACATGATCCTGCACGCAGCAGCGCCGCGTTCGACCATTTCGCAAACGCGAATCGTCCTTTACGCTTAACATTTCACGATGCCGAGTGGCGCACGAGCGATGGGAGTTGGATGAGCTGATGCACCACCACGAGAAGCGACGCCGACATCGACACATTCGTTTGCTTACGCATCCCGGCACGCAAGGTCAGAAGCCGCTGCCGATCTCCTGGGGCAAGAGCACTCCCGCGGAGCGTGGTCCTCTCATCGCGACCATGACCCAGCCCGCGCACCGCAACGTGATCGGGGCGCACAGCGGCTCGTACGCCATCTACCGCGCGCTGGCCGTGGCCTCGGGCGCGCTCGATCCCGCGCACCAGGCCGACCTCACGAACACGCGCCCCACGAGGTCGATCGGACCGCATCCGAGCTGGACCGATCCCGACCGCATCGTCGCGCTCGATCCATTCGGCCACCTCGTGAGCGAAGCCTTCAGCGATCTCATCGCGCAGGGCTACAACATCCAGCCCACCATCGCGGTGACGACTGCGCACATCGATCTGCCGGAGGTGCGCGCTGCGATCGCCGCGGGTCGGCTGGTGCCGGACGGGCGCATCCTGCGCGAGAGCGGCGACTGCGTCGTGACGAAGGCCGCGATCGAGCCCGCATGGTACCTGCCCGGCGTGGCCAAGCGCTTCGGCGTGGGCGAGGGCGAGCTGCGCCACACCTTGTTCGAAGAGACCGGCGGCATGTATCCGGAGCTCGTGACGCGCGGAGACATCGAGGTGTTCCTGCCGCCGATCGGCGGCCAGACCATCTACATGTTCGGCGATCCGGCGCTGATCTCGGATCCCACGGTGCCGCTCACCGCGCGCGTGCACGACGAGTGCAACGGCTCGGACGTGTTTGGCTCCGACATCTGCACGTGCCGCCCGTACCTGACACATGCCATCGAGGAGTGCATCCGCTCCGCGCAGGGCGGCGGCACGGGCTTGATCGCGTACTTCCGCAAGGAGGGACGCGCGCTCGGTGAGGTCACCAAGTTCCTGGTCTACAACGCGCGCAAGCGTCAGGAAGGCGGCGATCGCGCGGATGCCTACTTCGCGCGCACGGAGTGCGTGGCCGGCGTGCAGGACGTTCGCTTCCAGGAGCTGATGCCAGACGTGCTTCACTGGCTTGGAATTCAGCACATCCATCGCCTAGTCTCGATGAGCAACGTCAAATACAACGCCATCACCGCGTCCGGCATCACCATCGGCACGCGCGTCAAGATCCCGGACGAGCTGGTGCCCGCCGATGCGCGCGTGGAGATCGAAGCCAAGATCGCCGCGGGCTATTACACCGAAGGCTCGGTGCCGCCGCCGGAGATGTTGGCCACGGTGAAAGGGCGCGGGTTCGAGGAGTGACGCTCTCAGCTGCGCTGCTCGAGCTGCGCTCATCGCGCACCATCCGTGAGCGCGCCGCGCAGCTGCACGCGCGCGGCGTGCGCGGTGAGCTCGCACACTTCGACGTGGACGAGGCGCGCCTGCCCGAGGTCGCGCGCCTGACCGCCGGGGTCACGCGCGAGCGCTACCCCGATCTGCGCGTGCCGCCGCACAGCCGCTTCGCGCACTTCGATGCGGGCGGTGTGCCGCGCATGGCTGCACTCGAGGGCGAGCTGGCCGCGCTGCCAGCGCTCGAGCGCGCGCGCCGCCTGACGGAGCTCGTGGTCGTGAGCGTGCTGCTCGACGCAGGCGCAGGCAGCCGCTGGCGCTTCGTCGAGCACGCCACGGGCAGCGCTCTCGGTCGCTCGGAGGGGCTCGCCATCGCAAGCCTCGCCTGGGTGCAGCAGGGCGGCATGTCGCAGCGCGGCGAGAGCTATCGCGTGGACGCCGCGGGTCTGGCTGCCGTCGACGAAGCCGCGCTCGCGCGCGCGTTCCAGGTGCGCGCGGACAATCCTCTCGTGGGCCTCGCGGGGCGTGTGCACCTGTTGCGAGAGCTCGGGCGGGCGCTCGCGGCGCGGCCGGACGTGTTCGGACCCGACGCGCGCATCGGCGGCATGGTCGACTGGCTGTGTGAGCGCGCGCAGGGTGGCGCCATCGCCGCACCCGCGGTGCTCGGCCTGATTCTGGACGCGCTCGGCGGCATCTGGCCCGGGCGCTTGCAAGTCGATTCCGTGCCGCTCGGCGACGTGTGGCCCCATGCCGCTGTCGGCGGCGAGGGCAAGACGGCGGGCCTCCTGCCGTTGCACAAGCTGTCGCAGTGGCTGTGCTATTCGCTGATCCATCCGCTGCAGGTCGCGGGCCTCGAGGTGAGCGAGCTGTCCGAGCTGACCGGCCTCGCCGAGTACCGCAACGGCGGCCTGTTCATCGACGCTGGAGTGCTCGTGCCGAAGCGTGCGGAGCTGCTGACGGCGGCGCACGAGGTCGGCAGCGAGGTCGTGGTGGAGTGGCGCGGTCTGACCGTGGCGCTGCTCGATCGCATGCTGCCGCTCGTGCAGCGCGAGCTGGGCGTGGCGCTCAGCTTGCCCGCGATGCTGGAAGGCGGCAGCTGGGCCGCGGGCCGCGTGCTCGCCGCGCAGAAACGGCAGGACGGCGGGCCGCCGCTTTCCATCGTGAGCGATGGTACGGTCTTTTGAGGAAACGCTTATGACGCGAGAGCTGCACGTCATCGATCATCCGCTGGTGCAACACAAGCTGACTCTGCTGCGCGACAAGGGGCTCAGCACGCGCGGCTTCCGCGCACTGACGCAGGAGATCGGCGCCTTGCTCGCCTACGAGCTGATGCGCGACGCGCCGCTCAAGCCGGTGAGCGTGGAGACGCCGCTCGGAACGGCGCAGGGCGTGGAGCTGGACGGCAAGAAGCAGGTGCTCGTGACCATCCTGCGCGCGGGCCTCGGCGTGCTGGACGGCATGCTGCACGTGTTGCCTTCGGCGCGCGTGGGTCACATCGGGCTGTATCGCGATCCGAAGCTGCGTACCGCGGTCGAATACTACCTCAAGCTACCGGGCGGCATGGCGCAGCGTGATGCCGTCGTGATCTCGTCCGTGCTCGCAACCGGCGGCTCTGCCGCGGCGGCCACGCGCCGCGTGGTGGAGACCGGCGCGCGCACCGTGAAGTTCGCGTGTTTGATCGCGTGCCACGAGGGCATCGAGCGTTTCCACGACGAGCACCCGAACGTGCCCATCTACACTTGCGCCATCGACGATTCGCTCGACGCCCGCGGCTTCATCGTGCCCGGCCTCGGTGACGTGGGCGACCGCTTGTATGGCACCGAGTGATCCGCGAGGGTAGAAGCTCCTGCTATGGGCATCGTGCGCATCGCCGTCTCGGGTGGCCCCGGCGCGGGCAAGACCACGTTGTGGCGCGCCGTCGCGCAGGCGCATGCGGCGCAAGTGGTCGCCGTGCCCGAGGTCGCGACCCTGATGTTTTCGCACGTCTTCCCGCAGGTGCAGAACGTGGCCGAGCGGCGCGCCGTGCAGCGTGCGATCTACGCCGTGCAGCACAACCTGGAGCAGGTGTACCAGCAGCGCATGGCTGCAGACCAGGTGCTGTGGTGTGACCGCGGCTCACCGGACGGCGGCGGCTACTGGCCGGAAGGTCCGCAGCACTTCTTCGAGAGCATGCAGACGACCGAGCAGGCCGAGCTATCGCGCTACGACGCAGTGCTGTTCATGGAGTCCGCCGCTGCAGGCGGCATGTCGATTGCGGATGGCAACCATACGCGCACCGAGGATCTGGCAACGGCGCTGCGCGTGGATCAGCGTCTGCACGCCGTGTGGAGCGCGCATCCCCGCTTCCACCTGATCCGGGCCGAGCTCGACTTCCAGGCGAAAATCGGCCGTGCGCTGGAGCTGGCCGAGCGCCTGCTCGGTAGTTTCTGCGCCTAGGAAAATTCTACGACGAGCTGGCGCGAGTCTGCCAGCAGATGACCGTCGGCATCCCAGAGCTTGGCATCGCAGCTCGCGTAGCCGCCGCTGGCAGTGCTCGTTTGCGCCTCGTAGCGGCAGAATTCGTTCGGGGCGAGGGCCGGCCGCGCGTGCGTGAAGTTTACCATCCACGTGGCCGTGCTGGAGGGCGCGGGCGCTTTGAGCTGGGTGAGAACCGGGGATGGGAAGGAGTCGAGCAGCGCCGCGATGACGGCCACATCCACGCGGTCGGCGTCGAGCGAGCGCACGTAGCCGCTGATCTCGCCGCTCGGCGCGCCAGAAAACAGGCCGTGCGTGGACGTCCAGCGGTAGTCGAAGTGCTGCGTGAAGACAGGCATGGCGCCTTCGATATACGGCAGCTGCACCAGCTGCTCGGGCGGCAGCGGCGAGCGCGGGGCACGCGGCCCTGGCACGCTGAGCGCGGGGCTTCGACCTTCGCCGAATGCGCCGAGCAACACGGCGCAGACGTGGCCCGCCTGAGCCAGGGTGGCCCGCGCGTGCAGCAATGACTTGTCTATCCGCAGCACGTCGATATCGACTGTTAGCTCACCCGGCCCGGCCGGCTCGACACAGTCCATCACGAACGAACGCAGCGGCCGACCCTGAGCCGCGCCCTGCAGCCCGCGGATGGCGATGGCCGCGAGCAAGCCGCCGAACGTCGAGCGGCCCTGGCTCCAATCTGCCGGAATTTCCGCGATCAGCCGGGCCGGCTGCGCAGCATCGGCTCGCAGCTTGAGCACCTTGTGTAAGGGCGTAGTGTGACGATTACTACTCATAAATGCGCGCGCGGCGCTGGCTTGACTCTGCCTTAGATGTAGAACCTGTGCCAGCGGATCTCCGCGCTCTGTTAGGGTGCGCCGGGACGCACACCAGAACCTCGAGACATAAACCGCATGAGTAGCGAAAACATCGTCTTTAGTCGTGATGCCGGCGTGGCGACCATCCGCCTGAACCGCCCGGAAAAAAAGAATGCGCTCAACCTTGCCATGTACGCCGCGCTGAGTGAGGCCGTGGACGCCGCCGTGAGCGACGAGGACGTGCGCGTGATCTTCCTGTGCGCCGCGGGGGAGAGCTTCACGGCTGGCAACGATCTCGCAGATTTCGCCAACCGCCCGGCGGACGGCAGCTCGCCCGCGCAGCGCTTCTTGTACGGCATCGCGCAGTCCCCCAAGCCGCTCGTGGCTGCAGTCGATGGCTATGCGGTGGGCGTGGGGCTGACCATGCTCCTCCACTGCGATCTGATCTACAGCTCGGAGCGCGCCAAGCTGCGCGTTCCGTTCGTGGACCTGGGCCTGATCCCGGAGGCCGGCTCGAGCTTGCTGCTGCCGCGCATCCTCGGCCACCAGCGCGCGGCCGAGCTGCTCATGTTGTGCGACTTCGTGAGCGCCGAGCGTGCGCACGAGCTCGGGCTGGTGAACGCCGTGGTGCCGCACGCGGAGCTCGAAGCGCACGCGCTCCGGGTGTGCCAACGCCTGGCGCAGAAGTCGCCGAGCGCGCTGCGCCACACCAAGGCGCTGCTGAAGGACCGCAGCGGCACCACGCTCGAGCGCATGCAGAAGGAGTTCGAGATCTTCGGCGAACAGCTGCGCTCACCCGAGTCACGCGAGGCCATCAGCGCATTCTTCGAAAAGCGCACCCCGGACTTCTCGCGGCGCTGAAGGGGCGCAGGTTCTCCGCCTAATGCGGAAGCTCACCTTCGTTGCCGCCGCGGTTGGCTGCGGTGCCAGCGTCGTCGCCCGTGGGTAGCACGCCTTCGAGCTCGCCCGTGCGCTCCGACTGGAGCAATACGTCGACTTCCTGCAGCAGCGTGTCCGCGTCGAACGGCTTCTGCAGGAAGGACGTGCCCGCGTCCAGCAGGAGCTCGCCCTCGACCGCATCCGGACCTTCTGCGGAGATGAACAGAAGGCGCATGCCGGGGTGCTCGTCGCGAAGCCGGTACGCGAGCGTGATCCCGTCCATGCCCGGCATGTGGATGTCGGTGATCACGAGCCGCGGCAGGTGCTCGGCGTCCGCGAGCAGGCGGAGCGCTTCTTCCCCATCGCCTGCTTTCAGCACGGTGTAGCCCGCGGCTTCGAGCGCGCGCTCGCACTGCCGGCGCAGGGCTTCGTCGTCGTCGACGAGCAGCACGGTGAGCGGGTCGGCCTCGTCGAGTTCGGACACGAAGCGCGGCACCACGCTGGCGCGCAGCGGCTCGCCGTCGGCGTCGCGGTCCGGGCACAACGGCAAGTGCACGCGGAACGTGCTGCCCGCACCGAGCTCGCTCTGCACCTCGATGTGACCCGCGTATTGCTGCACGATCGCGTACACGATGGCGAGACCCAGGCCCGTGCCCTGCTGGCTCGACTTCGTCGTGAAGAACGGCTCGAACAGGCGCGCCCGCACCTCCTCGGTCATGCCCGTCCCGCGGTCGACCACGCACAGCTCGACGTATTCGCCGCGCATGGCTGCGTCCGTGCGCGCCAGCTGCGCGGGCAGCTCCTCGGCGCGCTGCACGCGCACGGTGATCGCACCGCCCTGCGGCATGGCGTCGCTGGCGTTGCGGCACAGGTTCATGATCAGCCGCTCGATCTGGCTCGGGTCTGCGAGCAAGAGCAGCTGCTCGGGTGGCGCGATCAGCTCGATCTGCACGTCGGGGCGCACCATGCGGCAGAGCAGGGGCTGGATGCCATGCAGCACGTCACACAGATCGATGTGGCGAGGCGGCACCGACTTGCCTCGCGAGAAGAGCAGGAGCTGCCGCGTCAGCTCGGCGCCGCGGCGAGCGGCATCGCGCACCTCGCTCAGGTCCTCCTCCGCGCTGTCTTCCACGTGCCCGCACAGGCAGCTCGCGGCGAATTCGATCGTGGCCAGGATGTTGTTGAAGTCGTGCGCGATGCCGCCGGCCAAGCGGCCGACGGCTTCCATCTTCTGGGCGTGGCGCAGGTTCTGCTCCAAGCGCTCGCGCTCGCGCAGCGAATCGGCCAGCTCCAGCACCACGGGCACCTGGTTCGCGAGCGCCTCGATCAGCGCCACGTCGTCGCCGCTGAAGCTACCGGCGGCGGCGCTGCGGTCCAGGTAGAGCACGCCCACCACGTGCTCGCGCAGCACGAGCGCCACCACCATGCACGCGCGCTCCCCCGAGTGGCCGCCGGCGTAGCTGCTGCCGTGAGCTCCCCCCGCGATCAAGGTCTGACCGGTGGCATACACCTGCTCGACCAGCGCACGCTCGTAGTTTGCGCCGGCCGCGGTCAGATCCTGCCCCGCTGCGCGCCGGGCCGCGTGACATTGCAAGTGGCCGGTGCCGGCGTCGCGCATGAACAGAAAGCCGCGCTCGGCGGCCAGCGTCTCGAGCAGCTCGTCGACGATGAAGCGCGCCTGGCGCTGCGGGCTGAGCTCGCGGCTCGAAGCCTGCGCGATGTGCAAGAGCGCGTCGAGATGCCGGCGCACGCTCAACGTCTCGGCGTCGGTCACGCCGCGGTCGCCCGCGTACTCGGGCAACTCGAACTCCTCGCAGATCGCGCGCAGGCGACTTCGCGGCCCGTAGCGGCGGGCGATCTGCGCGGCGATCCGCGCCTCGTCGCGCGCCGCGGCGAGCTTGCCGCGCGCCTTGAGCATGTGCGCGCGCAAGCGTGCGGCCGCGAAGCTCACCCACACGCAGCCGGTCTCGCGCGCCAGGCTCTCCGCACGCGCGAGCTTTTGCTCCGCCTCGCTCTCGTCGTTCGTGAAGAATAGATGCGCCGCGCGCGTGACACAGGCGTGCGCCTTGAACAACGGGTTCGGATTGCGCGCCGCCGCATCGAGATCGGACAGCGCGTCGCCCAGCCGCTTGAGCAGCAGGCGTCGCTCGTGCGCGTCCGCGCGCAGGCACTGGTGTACGCGCGCGTGCGCCACGTGCACGTAGTACAGGGCGACCAATGGATGCGCCTGCTTCGGGTTCTGCTCGAACGCCTGCCACTCTCGCAGCAGCAGCTCGAAGCGGTGGCCGAGATCGCCCGCGTCGATCAAGCGCTGCACGCGCTCCTGGTACGACAGGAAGTGGAAGTAGCTGCCGGGCTGCAGCTCGGCGCGCTGCACGCGGGCGACGCGCCGCTTCACGTCTGGCACCTGCTGCTCGCGCCCCAGGCTGAGGAGCGTGGTGCACGCGGCCTCCTCGATCAGGCTGAACATGGCTGGAGCGCACGCGCTCTGCTGAACGCGCGTGATCGCGCGCTCCAGCCAGGCGTACGCGGCGAGCGGACGGCCGAGCGTGATCTCCGCCGCGTACATGCCAAATGTAAGGTGACAGAACTCGCCGAGCTCCATGTAACTGCCGCGATCGTCCACTGCGATGTAAGCTTGCTGTTCACATTGCTCCAGGTCGCCGAGCCAGCCCACGATCACGTGGCGGTACTGGTGACACAACGTCTGGGCGATGGGATCGCCGAGCTCATCGGCGAGACGCCGCGCTCGTTCCAGCCGCGCGTTCCAGGGCAGCGCGCGCCCGAGCGCGGACAGAGCCACGGCCGTCAGCAGCTCGGCGACCACCAGCATGCGGCACGGCGCGAGCTTCTCGGCCACGGCGCCCATGTGCAGCGCCGCAGACAGTCCCTGCAGCGGCTGGCCATTTTCGAACGCCACCCGCATACACAAGCTGTAGAGTCCACACAGGGTCTCGAGCTCGCTCTGGCTCGAAGCGCGCGTGTGCGTCGGGCCGCGTTGTGTCGAACCGGCTCGTGCGATGCGATCGAATGCCGCCGTCAGCAGCGAGCGCGGGGTGTTGGCGGGCACGCGCCGGCCGCACTCGCGCAGCGCAGCCGTCAGCGCGTCGAAGCAGGCGCGCGCGTGCGAGTCGTAGTGGTGGATCCACGCGATGCGGCCGAGCACCTGTGCGGTCTCGAAGCCGCGGCGGGAGCGCGCCAGCGCCAGCTCGAATTGCGCGAGGCTCTCCTGCATGCTGCCCGTGCGCAGGCTCGCCTCGGCGAGGCTGAGGTAGAACTCGCGATCGAGCTCGATGCCCGCGAGGCCCGCAGCCCGCGCGGCCGGCTTCAAAAACGAGAGCGCGAGCGCGTCGTCGCAGGCGGCGCTGGCGCGCTGCCCGGCCCGCGTCAGCGCCTGGAAGCTGCGCGCGGGGTCTTGCTCCAGGATGCCGGCGGCGAGATGGCGCGCCAGCTCGTAGTCGTGATCGACGTCGGAGTCTGGCTGTAGCGCGTCGGCCACGCGCTGGTGCAGCGCGCGTTGCTCCGCGTCGGGCAGCGGATCGAGCAGCGCCTCCCAGACGCAGTCGTGCACGAACGCGTAGTGCTCGCGAGAATCCCGCAGTAGCAGGCGCACGCTTGCGGCGCGATCGAGCGCCGTGCGCACGATGGCCGCGGGCACGCCCGCGACGCGGGCCAGGAGCTGCGGACTGATGCGCCGCCGCACGACCGCCGCCACGCGCAGCATGTCGATCGTCCCGGGATCCAGCTGCGCGAGCCGCCGCGAGATCAACGCGCGCGAGGACGCCGGCAGGAGCAGCTGCGACAGCGGCGCCGCTTCCAGCTGCCACTGCCCGGCGTTGGGTCGCAGGAGGCGCTGCTCCATGACCAGCTCGAGCATCTCGGACAGACCGAGCGGCGTGCCGTCGCTCAGCCGGGCGAGTGGCTCGACGAGTCCCTCGTACGGCACGCTGGGCTCGTCGAGTAGCTCCGCGACCACGTCACAAGCCTCGGCTTCCGACAGCGGGCCGAGCGTCAATCGTTCCAGCAAGCCCGGTGGCAACATGGCCTCGAAGCGATCGAGCGACTCACTCACGTCCTCATCGGCGCGCGCGCTACACACGAGCATGTGGCCCTGCGGGCACAGCCGCGCAGCCAGACGCGACACGACCATGCGGCTGCTGGCGTCCAGCCACTGCACGTCATCGATCACGAGCGCGCTGCGTCCGGTCCGCTCCAGGTAGCTGGCGAGGAAGTCCGACAGCCCGGCGATGAACACGGCCTGCGCGTCGCCGCTGTGGATCACGCGCTCCGCGCCGTCGAACAAACGAGCCAGCTCCGGCGAGAGCAGGCGCAGGTGAGAGGCCAGGGGGCCTGCCGCCGCTCGCAGCCGCGCCTCGAGCTCGCGTCTTGTGTCGGGCGGCAGCTGCGCCAGATCGTGGAGGTGCTTGTCGAGCAGGCGCTGGATGGCAGAGAAGGGCGCCCAGTCGCTGGTCGCACAGCGGATCGACAGCACCGGCACCCCGCGCTGGCGCAGCAGCTCCGCGAACCCGCCGAGCAGTCGTGTCTTGCCGGCACCCGGAGCACCCAGCACCACCATCACGCGTCCTGCGTGATCGGCCGCCAGCTCCCAGCGGCGCCGCAGCAAGACGAGCTCGCTGCGCGTGCGGCAGGTGGGAGCGCGGCGCGCACGCGGTGCTGGTGTAGCCGTCAGCTGCGCGAGGCCGGCGGCGAGCTCACGCGCCAGCCGCGGCAGCTCTTTTTCTGCGGCCGCGAAATCGCGCACGGTGTGCCCGAGCACGCCGTCCTGCGCTCCGGCGTTCGCCGTGAGTAGACGCAGCAGGGAGAGCAGGGCACGGCTGTCCACGCCCGCGTCGAACGGGATGGGCCTATGGACAGAACCGCTGTCCATCAAACATAAGGTGCTCTGACCGACGATGCGTAAGATCTGTGTGGTGGACAGATCACCATGGACGAAACCGGCCGAGTGCATCTGCGATACCTGTCCGGTGAGCTGCAGTGAGAGCGTCAGCGCCTCCACCTCCGACAGCTTGCCCGCCAGGATCTCCATGAGGCTCTTGCCGCGAGTGGCTTCGAGCACGGCGTACGGTGTCTCCGCGCTCGACCCGAGGTGCAGCACGCGCGGCAGACCGGCGCTCGGCAGCCGCGCCAGCTGGAGGATGTCCCGCTCGAAGCCGTGCTGCGCGCCGCTCGAGACGCGAGCCCGCTCATCAGGCAGTTTGATGCAGCATGGCTGCTCGTGAAACGTGCCGCGATACACGACCCCGCCGTGACCGCGCCCGATCTCTTCGAAGAACACCAGCTCCGGTATCCGCACCTGCATCCGCGTGTCCCCTGCGCAGCGTGAGGCGGTACAAGTGACCCCGCGGCCGACCGTCGACTCGACGCTTCTGTGGACCGATTACCACAGTCATCGCAGGACGGTCAGACCACGCCGAGCTAGAGCTGGCAGAAACGTCTCGAGCACGGGCGGGTGTCTGCCGCTCACGGCGGTGGCTCATGCGGCGTGCGAGCCGAGCGTGCAAATCTCCAGACAGAAGCGCTCGAACGTGTGACAGGCCCGTTCGACGCCGGCCAGGATCTCCCCGAGCGGCGGGTCGCCGGTCCAGAACGTATCGATCACCCGTAGCCCGGTGGCCGCGTGCTCACGGTCGGCTTCGATGTGCTTGGCGATGGCCGAGACCTGCTCGCGCGGGAAGCCCGAACGCGAGAGCGCGGCTAGCCAGGTCTCGCCGACGAGTACCGTGAAATACTCGGCCCACAGAGCGTAGGCCAGGAAGCACAGCGGGTGCTGATCGATGAGGTTTCCCTGCAGCTGCACCAGGTTCAGCAGCTCGCGGGCTGGCGTGTCGCTGCCGCGGACGGCTTCAGGCAGTTGGGACAAGTCAGCGCTCGCCCAGTCGGCGTGGCCGTGCTCCTCACCGGCCTTCTGCGCGAGGTGCTCGGCCAGCGGCTCGAGCCCGAGCTCTCGTGCGCGCAAAGCTGCGCGCCGCAGGTTGCGCTCCGAGCAGGCGAACAGATGGCGCAGGCTGGCGAGGTATTTGGCCATCCCGACCTGGGACAGCGCGCCCCGCTGCGCGAGCGCGAGCAGCGGGCTCTCGCGCAGCAAGTGGTTGGACCATTGCCGGATCTGTTGCTCGAGCTGTTCAGCGAGGCGTTCTTCGTTCATGCTCCTCCCCCGTGTCGCGAGACTTCTTGTGACACAACCCCGTGCAGTCCGTTCAACGTGTTTGCCCAATCGAACGGACTGCGCGGGGGCTCACCACCACGTCACATCGTGCCGAGCGAGAACTTCTTCTTCATGGCGCCTCCTTTGCCTTTCTCGGGCGTGCTCACGGTGCCAAACCTCCGAAGCGCTGCAAAAACACCGACTCGCAAGCCGGATCGAGAAACTTGGTGTAGCGGACGAGCGGACCCCAGCGGTCGCTCAGCTGTTGGCCGGTGGCCAAGAAGGACAGCTCGCTGAACAGCCGCGCCATCGCGCGATTGGCTGGCGAGGTCTCCGCGCAGATCCGGGGAACCCCGCATGCGGCGAGCGGCTCGAACAGACATTCGCGCGCGAAGCGCCGCGTGAGGGCCGGCTTCTGGAACTCCGGCGCGAGCGCGAAGAAGCGCACGTAGTAGGTGGCCCAGTCCTCGGGCGCACCCACGATGGCGCCCACGGTCTCACCGTCATGGCGCAGCTCGATCAAGTCGCACGCGCTCGCCAGATAGCGTCGCTTCGCGAGGCTCAGCCAGTCGCTCGGAGCGGCATGCCTCGCATCCTCCGCGAGCCATGCGAACTGCTGCATCAAGAAGCCACCGATGCGCGTGATGTCGCCGGATACCGCCTGCGTGCCGCCCTCTGTGAGCGTACGCGGCAAACGCTGCGACAAGTCGCAGCCCCAGAACTGCATGCTCAAGGTTTGCGAGCTCGGCCGGCCGAGCGCTTGCGCGTCCGTGCACGGCTGTGCTCCTCCGCTCGCCCATTCGGCTGCGAACGAACCGTCGTTCATGGCTCCACCCCCAGGTGTTTGGTTGCCGCTCAGCGGCTGGATTCACTCTGTGTGATTCGCTGCACTGCGTAAAGAAATCGCAACAAATGCCGACGGCGGCGGTTTTCGTCCAAGGCTTCGGCTATTCCGCCGGGTGGGGCAGCTGGCCGCCGTCACCGCCGACTCGATCGCGCGAGCTTCATCCCACAGCAGCATTCGCGGCGCGGCGGCGCATGACTCTCGAGTTTCAGCGCTATGTCGAAAGCGTGGAGCTGTGGTTGCTAGCGAGCCGGCGTCGTGTTTGCGCTCGCGAGCAACGCCGCGCGTGATCGCGTCCGCATCACGTTTTAGTCGCGAGTTGCCGCGCTCGGCACGATGGCCTCGCGCGCTTCCGCACGAATGCTGCACATCCACGGAAGGTCTGATTCACCGCGGCCGGAAGGGACTCGCTTCGGAGTCCGCGCCTTGGGTCGTCGCGTGCTGTACGTGCAGCGCATGCGCGCAGCACTCATTTCAGTCGATGAGAAACTAGCGCCATTCTCAGCTGTGTGAACGCTTGGGACACAATGTAATTAACAAAGTTCGAGTGACCCAGTTTGATCGTTCAGATACACTCCGTGGCGTGCCTCGTTATTACGTCTCCGACCTAACGCACTTCGTGGATGATCAGGGCCGCGCCGTCGCGGGCGCGCTCGGCAAGTTGGGCCGCTACCTCGGTCTGATCGTCGAGTCTGCGTCGCTCATGAAGGAGGGCCACGTTGGCTTCATCCCGCTGCGCTGCGGCAATCCCGTGCGCCGCAAGCGCTGCCACGGACAGCTCACGGCGGGTCGTGCTGCGCGCGACTGCATCGAGTGGGCCTGCCCGATGTGCGGCGAAGCGGGTCAGATCACCAACTGGGCCAACACCGAGTTCGATCTGAGCCCGGCGAACAGCTCGCAAACGTACGACGGGCAGAGCGAAGTGCTCGTGCCGCTGGACGAGCTGAACGCGATGCGTCGCTCCGGTCGCGGCTCTCGCCTTTTGCGACAGCTGATGGCGGAAGCGATTCGAGTCAGCGATCAACACTGCTTCTTCCTCGCGCACGATCGCGAGCTCTTGCGCCTCCGAGAGCTCGCGACCATCGCGGCCAACGTCGCACGTGGCGAGGATCGCCGGCTGCTCGATCGTTTCGCAGCGCGCGTCGATGCTTTCGTCACCACCTTGGCGTCCTTCACCGGCGCTCACGTCAACGAATCGGAGCGGCTCCTCAACTGACTGATCCCGTTGGGCCGCGCTCTGGCCCGCAGGGATCGTCCGCTATCGTCACCGGCGATGCGCGCCATCAGAGCCCCGATCCGGTAGCTTGATCGGCGCATGCGTCATGTCGGCCTCATCTGTATCCTGCTCGCAGTCGGGTGTGCGAGCCCGCGCTCCGCGTCGCAGCCGACGGCGGACCGCAGCGTCGCGGCCGGGGGTCAAGCGGTCGTCACAGCTCAGCGTGGTGACAAGGAGCTGAGCGTGTTGCCTCCGATCGTGGAGGGCGCTCCGCTGCAGCCAGCAGCTGCGAGCGAGCATCCGCAGCGCTTGCGCGTGGTGAGCTGGAACATGAAGGCCGGGCGGGGGAGCTCGCTGTCCGCGATCGCGCAGCGGCTCGCGTCGCTCGCGCCGGACGTCGTCGCCTTGCAGGAGGTGGACGTCGACACGCGCCGCACTGGTCGAGTGGACCAACCAGTGACCCTGGCTGCGGCCCTGGGCTTTCACCATGCATTCGCCGAGGCCATTCCCTGGTCCGGTGGCCGCTACGGCATCGCCACGCTCTCACGCTACCCATTTCAGAGTCTGCGTCGCATCCCGCTCAGCAATACGGCCGCCGGCGAGGCACGCACCGCTCTGGACGCCGAGATCTGTGCAGCCGGCAGCTGCATGCACATCCTGAATCACCACGCCGACGTGCGCCCGCTCGCGGCGGAGCAGAGCACCCGCGAGATCCTCGCCCACGTCGCAGGCCAGCCGGGTCAGCGCACCATTTTTCTCGGCGACCTCAATCAAACGCCGGATGCTCCCGGTCCTACCGCTTGCGTCGCGGCCGGTCTGACGGACGTCGGGGCGCGCCTCGATCCCCAGCCCACCCAGGGCGACCGGCGCATCGACTACGCCTACGTCGACCTCGCGCTGGCGTCTTGCATCGCAGGCTTTCACGTGGAGCCAGCGTCGGAGAGCGACCACGCGGCGCTCGTGCTCGATCTCGACCTCGGCTGCCTCTCGCGTTAGCGCGTACCTCACGCTGGGGGCCGAACGTAGGGCCATCGCATCAAAACCTCGTAGAATTGGAGCGGATGCGCCGCGCATCCCCGGACCATTGCCGCAAAAAGGCCGCGTAGACGATGCGTTGACTTGGTCGTGGACTTAGTCGTGGACCTTGACGGCGACGGCAACCTGGACAGAGCCGCTCTCCAATGGCGCTCTCGTGCCTCTTACATCATCTTGGTCAGCATCTCGACCACGCCCTCGAGGAGCTGGATGCCTCGTGCGTAGCGCGCATCGTGATGAGCTTGCGTAACCTCATCACGTCGAGCGAAGCGGCGCACTCCATGGCCTCGCCACGGGCGATCTTGTACCGATTCGCCACGTCGGCCTCGGACCACCTCCCCGCGCCTTCGGCGATGTTGCGAACGACCGACTCTGCAGAGCGAGTCAGCTGGTCGGCGCGTCGGCATTTCCACGTGGCAGGTCCGCTAGAACTTCGTAGACCAGCGAGAGGAGCTCGATGGCACGCTGATAGACGTCGAGACGTTGAAAGCTCAGCATGTGAGCCGTATCGGCGGGGCGCCGGCCACGGTTTCCGGCTACCTCCACGTTGCCGTCGCCGTCAAGGTCCACGACTATGTCCACGTCGACGTCAACCCGCCACGGGCGGAATCGCACGAACCGATCGAAGTCACGTTACTGTTGATGCGACGGCCCTGGGGGCCGAACGCGAGTCGTGCGCATCACGGTTTGCACTCGCGCGGACCGGCGGGAGCGATGGGTGGGTTTTGTGCCGCGTGTTGCGCGGTCTCGAAGACCTGCGCGAGCGCATCCGGCTTGTGCAGATCGATCGGCCGCGCGGTGTTGCAGACCGCGGTCCAGCGCTCCGGCGCAGTCGTCCACAAGCACTTGAGCCTGGCCCGCTCGCGCCGGATGACATCGTCGTCCCACTCACGTTCGATGCGCGTGCGCTCGCTGCTAGACAGGTGCCAGGAGAGCGGCGAGTCTTCGTCCAGCTCGAAGGACACGGTCTCGAAGGGCACGGAAGGCTGGGCTTGATCGAGCAAGGCCTTCAGCGCCGCGATCGCGGCTTCGTTGGAATTGCGCTGACTCGTGGTCCGCACGTTGAGCATGGTGACGAACGGTCCGAGCGTCGCGTAGAGCCAGCCGCTGTTTTGCACGGGCGGAGGTCGGCACGCCGATGCTGCACGAATCTGCACCAGGACCACCTTGCTCACGAGCGCGGACAGATCGTGGTGCGCGCGCACACGGCTCAGCCATTCGAGGGCCGTGATGACTCCGAAGTTATCGTAGTAGCCTCCGTCCGCGATGTGGTAGCCGCCCTTCTTTCCCGGCGCGCGTGCGAGTGGGCTCACCCACGGAAACGTCGCGGAGAGCCGCGCGGCGGTGGCGACGTCGAGGTCGCCATCGGCTTTCAGATCGGGAAAGCTCCGCTCGCGCCAGCGAGAGTCGCGCTCGAGACAGCTCTCGGTCGGACAATCGATCGGAGTGAGCAGCAGGCGCTCGCCGGTCTCCGCAATCGTCGCGTTGAAGATCTGCGTCGGGAGCGAGCCCGTGCGGATGCCCTCGCGCCACCAGGAGGGCTTGCCATTTTTCACTGTAGGTTCGAATGACGAGCAAGCTGCACAACGGCACGATGAGGGCCAGCACGTAGCGCCAGTGCAGGCGATCGAGGTGTTCGTAGATCCGCTGCGGCTTGTCGGCGTGACGCGCTGAATCCCGCGATGGCCGTGACCCACCCGATATCACGCCAGTTCAGCTCGAACAGATTGCCGACGACGCGACTCCTGCGCGAGCAACGGCCCTGCGACCAACGCAG
>Ga0190269_10000064_pt1 | contig 46027 bp, 21 predicted proteins | sample Popmic249IS_FD_133749 | JGI IMG/M metagenome (GOLD analysis project Ga0190269, IMG submission 133749) | Populus adjacent soil microbial communities from riparian zone of Blue River, Arizona, USA - 249 IS | ecosystem: Environmental > Terrestrial > Soil > Riparian zone | place: USA: Arizona... | reverse complement strand
GGGAACGCTGGTACCGTGGGGACTGCTGGCAGGGCCGGCATCACGAGCATGCCGGCTGGACCGAACTCGGTAGCTTACATCGGTTGCTCAATGGCGAATAACATCGGCAGCGGATACAAGCGGGTCGGCGGCACGGTGATGTGGAACTCGGATAGCTATCAGACCGGTGGCATGGTCGTGCAGAACTGGACGAATAGCAGCAGCAGCTCCTGGAGTCTTTTCGACCGAAAGCTGCAATCGATTGGCGGTAAGGACACAGTGAAGGCGATCATGGTTCAGATCTGCGTCTTCTCCAGCAGAGCGACAGACGACGAGGTCAAGTCGATGATCAAAGCCGCGCGCGCTCACACCAACCCAGGCACGCACATCTACCTCGTAGGCCAGCCGCAGTACGAGGCCGGACACGAGTGCACGTTGGCAGGCGACGGCGGTGCGAAATGGACTGACGACGAAGCCAAGAAGATCTCCGCTGACACGAGTGTGAATCAGGATCTGACATATCTCGGCCAGTTTGTGCTCAACAGTGCCAATGGCGAAGTCGCAAGGGACACTTGTCATGCCAGCGCCTCTGGCGAAGACGTTTTAGGCAAGCAAGCGATGGCGTACTTCGGCGGATAGCAAGCTATGAACACATCAATCTGCGCGTTGCGATGCCACGCTCCAGTAGTCCACGAGCGCCCGGTGCCTTGCCGGACGTTCTGTTCGCAGGACCGAGCGGCGAGCTGCCGCGCGATGTCATCCTTGTAGTGCGTCGCGTCGGCGTCCGTGCGGACACCGGTCGTCATCTTGCTCATGCCGTTGCTGCGGCTCACCGCGCAGCCCAGCCGCAGACTGCGATCGGCCTGCGCCTGCCCACAGAGCGAACGGGATCGTGATTGCGCTCGGGCTGCTTCGAGGCACGCGACCATGGCGATCTGGTCATCGACGTATTGGGTCGAGCACGAAACCGCGATGCCGCCTGGCGTTCGCCTGCGGCCTCATGACAGCAGCGCCCGCCGTCGCAGCTGGTGGCCACAAGTCTGCAGCTGTATGCAGCACGAGGATCATCGGCGCAAGCTCGCACCAGCCGCACGGCCGTGCCGAGCCGGTGAGCTGAGCCGGGAGCCGAGCTCCAGATTCCAACTTGAGTGAACCTCAATGTCGAGCTCCTATCGCCCGATGATCTCCGAGTGGAGAGCACACACGGTTAATGCCCTCTGCGGAGGCTAGGTGACGCGGTCTATTCCGCAGTTGTCATCGGATGTAGACGCAAGTCGCTACCTGATCGAACGCAAGTTGGGTCAAGGTGGGGCGGGCGCCGTATTCCTGGCAAAAGACCGCGAGACCGGCGAGCACGTGGCGCTCAAGAAGCTGTTCCGCATGGACGCCAAGAGCGTGCTGCGGCTCAAGCACGAGTTTCGATCGCTCGTCGATATTGCGCATCCGCACATCGTCAAGCTCTACGACATGGGCCGAGCCGACGACTGTTGGTTCTTGACCATGGAGTTCCTGGACGGCGTGGACCTCACCACGTATCTCGCGGGCACGCCGCCTGCAAACGCGTCCGACGCTCGTGCGCTCGACCGCTCGCCGACCGACCGCGCGACCGATCGATTGGTACCGTCGTTTCTGCAGTTGGCGCGCGGCGTTCAAGCGCTGCACCACGCGGGCATGCTGCACCGAGATCTGAAGCCGAGCAATGTGCTCGTGGTCGACGCGCGCGTGGTCGTGCTGGACTTCGGCTTGGTGCGGGATCTCGGCGGGCGCGCCGCTACGATGACAGAGGATGGCTCGATCGCCGGCACGCCCGCATACATGGCACCCGAGCAGATCCGCGGCGCAGAGCTCGGGGCAGCGTCGGACTGGTATGCGTTCGGCGTCATCTTGTACGAGGCGGTCAGCGGACTCTTGCCGATCGACGGCTCGCTGGCGGAGATCTTGCGCCACAAGTTGGACTCCGACCCGGCGCCTCTGCATGAGCTGGCACCTGCCGTGCCGCGCTGGTTGAACGACCTGTGCATGGCGCTGCTGCGGCGCGATCCGGCCGCACGTCCGAACGGCGATGAGATCGTGGCGGCGTTCGAGCTCGCATGCCAGCGCGCCGACCGTGAAGTGCCGCACACCGCCGTCGAAAATACGATCCTGACCGAGGCCCAGAGCACGGCTGCGTCTACCCAGCTCGTCGGCCGCCAACGCGAGCTCACGCGCTTGCGGAACGCACTCGAGGAGGCCGAACGCGGCAGCGCGGTCGTCGTTCACATCCGTGGACCGTCGGGCACCGGCAAGTCTTCGTTGGTCGAGAATTTTCTCGCGCAAATCGAGCTGGAGCGCCTCGCGCCGAATGCCGCGGACGCGCTCGTGCTGCGCAGCCGCTGCTACGAGCTGGAGCAGATGCCGTTCAAGGCACTCGACGCGGTGATGGACGCACTCGTGCGCCACCTCCTGCACCTCGATGATCTCGAGGTCGCCCAGGTGCTGCCGCATGAGATCAGCGCGCTGGCCCAGCTGTTTCCCGTGCTCGAGCGCTTGCGAGCGGTGAAGCGCCTGACGTCCGGCGCGAAGCCGGTTGGCGATGCCGTGAACGACCGGCGGCGCGCTGAGCTCGCGCTGCGGCAGTTGCTCGATCGCCTCGCGGCGCGCAAGCCGATCGTGCTGTGGGTCGACGACCTGCAGTGGGGTGACCTCGACAGCGCGCGCATTCTGCGGAGCTGGATGCGAGAGCCCACGCAGGCGCCCATCCTGTTCGTCTTCAGCTATCGCAGCGAAGAGATCACCACGAGCACGTGTCTCGCGCGTCTGCTGCAAGTAGATGCCGATGTCACCGGTCCCGCGAAGTCCGCCGCCGAGCACGTGCTCGACATCGCGCCTCTCAGCAGCAGCGACATTCAAACGCTCTGTGAACGGCGCCTCGCGACGGCAGGGCCCGCGGCTGCGGCCCTGGTCGCGCGCATCGTGCGGGAAGCGCATGGCAGCCCCTTTCTCGCGTCGCAGCTCACCGCGATCGCAGAAACCAAGCTGGCGCGCGGCGACACCGATCTCGAGAGCTTGTCGATCGACGTGTTGGTCGCACAGACCAGCGCGCTCCTGCCCGACGACGCAAAACGGCTGCTTGGGGTGCTCGCGGTCGCGGGTCGGCCGATGGCACCGAAGCTCGCGCTGCAGGCCGCGGGCGTGCGTCGCAACGGCCGCGCCCACGTGCACGCGCTGCGCGGCCTGAATCTCGTGCGCACGCGTGAGGTCGCGGGCGAGCGCATGCTCGAGGTGTACCACGACCGTGTGCGCGAGCGTGTTCAGGCGACGCTGAGCGAGGAGCGCAGTCTCGAGGTTCACCAGCAGCTCTTCGACACGCTCGAGTTCAGCGGCCAGGCGGATCCCGACTGGTTGCACACGCTCGCGCTCGGCGCGCGCCAGGATGCGACGGCGCTGCAATACGGGCTCGCGGCCGCAGAACGTGCCAATGCGAGCCTCGCGTTCGAGCGCGCGGCAGAGCTCTATCAGCGTTGCATCGCTTTGAGTCCAGCGGAGCAAAGCATCGCGCTGCTCGGCAAGCTTGCGCTGGCGCTCGTGCGTTGCGGCCGTGGCGTGCAGGCGGCTGAGGCGTATCTGGAAGCAGCCACGCACACATCTGGCACCGAGGCGGCCAAGTTTCGACAGCTCGCCGCGTTGCACTTTCTGCGCACAGGCTGCTTCGAGCAGGGCGAACAGTTGGTGCGTCAAGTGCTGCAGGCCCTGGCGATCACGGTGCCAGAGAGCGATGCCGGCATCATGGCGGCCATCGCATGGGAGCGCGCTCGGCTCAAGCTGCGCGGCATGAGCTACACGCCCCGCACCGAGGCCGAGCCGAGGACTGATGCCGTCGCGAGGTTCGAGGTGCTCGACGCGCTCGGCGCTGGAACGCAGCAGTACGATCCGCTGCGGGCTGCGCTGTTTCAAGCGCGGGGCTTGCACAGTGCGCTCGACGCCGGCGTGCCGCGGCAACTCGTGCGCGCGTTCAGCAGCGCGGCCACGGCCGCCGCGCTCTCGGGCTCGGCGCGTGGGGGTCATGAAGCCAACGCGCTACTGGAGCGCGCCGACGCGCTGGCCCGAACGCTATCGGAGCGAGAGCAAGGGGTCGTGCAGGCGGCGCGCGCGATCTGTGCGTTCATGGTCGGCCACGCGCGGTCTGTGATTGGGCTGTCGTACGAGGCGGAGCGCTTGCTCGGCAAGGACGCGCCCGACGACCTGATGGGCAACTACTACAGCCGCATTGCGCTGGCGGCCGTCCGGGTCGGCGCGATGTTCCAGCTCGGGGAGTTCCGCAACATGTGCGCCGAGCTGCAAAGCCTGCTGCGTGAGGCGCACCTCACGGGCAACCGTTCCATTGCACTGCAGTTCACGCTGAACCAAACGCTGGTCGAACAGATCGAAGGCCGCGCCTCGCTCTCACGCGCACGTCTAGACGCACAGCTCCGGGACCTGCCGAGTGGCAAGTTCGGTGTCGTCCATCTGTTACACCTCGTCGCCGTGTTGTGTGCTGCCTCTGCCACCGGAGAGTTCGCCTGGGCGCGTACCTATATGGATGCTTCATGGGCGCGCTACGAGCGCAGTCCGCTGCGTCGCAGCGGCTATCTGGCGCTCATGGTGCACGCCGTACGCTCGCGCGTTCTGTTGAACCAATACGTCGTCGAGGGCCGGCGCGGCGAGCCCCCGCGCGAGATCCGAGAAGACCTTCGCGCGATGGTCAAGAACGCATCCCCGCGCGCGGGCGCGGCGCAGCGGATCGAGGCGCGTCTCGCGTATCTCGCGGGCAAGCCGCAGCAAGCCGCTGGCCTGCTTCGAGTTGGCATCGCAGCGTACGAGCAGATGCACATGGAACCGGACGCGTTGCGCGACCGGTACGCACTCGGAGCGTTGGTGGGTGGGACGGAAGGCGCCGCCTTACGGCGTGCCGCCGAGCAACGCTTGCGGGAGCTGGGTCTGGTCGACCCGCGCGCTGATATAGCCATGCAGTACCCGGAGTTCGTCGAAGCGGTGTAAGCATGGGCGCGATCGGCAACAACACCGCAACCCTGGACCTCGACAGCGAAGGCACGCTGCCGAGCTGCGTCGGCTCGCGCTACGAAGTGTTGGAGCGATTGGGGCGCGGCGGCATGGCGGTCGTCTATCGCGTGCGCGACCGCAGCCGTCCGGGCGAGCTGGCGCTCAAGCAGTGGCTTGCGGCGGGCTCCGCGCAGCGCGATACGCGGACGCTCTTCGAAAATGAATTCTGCGCGCTCGCGCAGCTGCGCCATCCGAGCATCGTCGATGTTTACGACTACGGCATCGACGCGGCGGGGCCCTACTACACGATGGAGTTGCTCGACAGCGGCGATCTCAGCTCGCGCGCGCCGCTGCCTTTCAGGCAAGCCTGCGAGCTCGCCGCGCAGGTGTGCTCTGCGCTATCACTGCTCCACTCGCGACGCCTGCTGCACCGCGATGTCAGCCCACGCAACGTGCGGCTTACACGCGACGGCCATGCCAAGCTCATCGACTTCGGCGCCATGGTCCCGATGGGACCGTGCGTGCAAGGTGTCGGGACGCCCGGCTTCGTGGCGCCCGAGGTCGTGCACCATCTGCCGCTGGATGCGCGCACCGACCTGTTCTCGCTCGGCGCAACGCTCTACTACGCCCTCACAGGCAAAAGGCCGTTCAACGCGCGCACACTCGCGGAGCTGGCCGAAGCTTGGCGCCGCGAGCCAACGCCACCTGGTGAGCTCATCGCGGGTATTCCGGAGGCGCTCGACGCGCTCGTTCTGTCGCTGCTGCGGATGGATCCTGCGACCCGGCCCAGCCGCGCGTTCGAGGTGATGCAGCGTCTCGCCGCCATCAGCGGCAGACCCCTGCCGGACTCAGCAAAAATCGTCCGTGCCTATCTATCGACGCCGGTGCTCGTGGGGCGCGAAGCACAGCAGCGCAAATTTCGCGGGTGCCTGCGACGAGCCGTGCAAGGCAGCGGTGAAGGCGTATTCTTCCAAGGCTCGTCAGGCTCGGGTCGGACCCGCCTTCTGGATGCCTGCGTGCTCGAGGCCAAGACCGGGGGCGCGACCGTGCTGCGCGTGGACGGCCGTGCAGCGCGCCATGAAGCCTTCGCGGGTGCGCGGCGCTTGGCCGAGCAAGTGCTCGAGGCGTTTCCTGACCGCGCGCATCGCTGCGCGCAGGAAGTGGGCGTGACCGTGGTGTTGTTCGGCGCGAACGCTGGGGTGACAGCACAAGCGACGCCGGAGCTGCTTCCGCTCGTGCGCTGGAACGAGGATGCGTACACGGTGCAGGTGGCTCTGTTCGCCTGGCTGCAGCGCATGAGCCGAGAGCAGCCGATCGCAATCGCTGCAGACGACGCCGAGCGCATCGACGCGCCCACTCTCGCGCTCCTGGTTGCGCTGGCTGACGCTGCCAGCGGCGTCCCGATGCTGTTGATGATCGGGGCTCGTAGCCCCATCGACGCCAATGCCCATCCGGCAATGTCCGCCCTGCAAGAGCGTTGCAGCGTGCTGCAGCTCGAGCCGCTGGCGGCTGATGAGACTGATGCTCTGTTCGCCTCGGTCTTCTCTGACGTGCCACACGCGTCGCTTGTGAGCGCTCGCATTCATCGCGTGGCCGCGGGCAATCCGCGCGAGGCGATGGTGCTCGCACAGCACATGCTCGACCGACAGCTGATCCGCTACACGGACGGCCACTGGATCCTGCCCGCCTCGCTCGAGCTCAGCGAGCTGCCGGCGAGCGCCGAAGACGCATTGCGCAGCCAACTCACCGAGTTGCCCGCGCTCCCGCGGCGCTTGGCCGAGGCTCAAGCCCTCGCTTTGGACGCCCCCTGGACCACGTGCGACTACAGCGCGTTCGCGGCTACGAGCGTGGGGGGCGAAGACAACACGGATCAGGTGGCGGGAGCCCTCGCGCTGCTCATGCGTCAGGGAGTCGTCGTCGAGCACGCGGGGGCGTACACGTTGACGCACCCGGGTGTTCGCGCTTGCCTGACCGCGCATCTGAGTGCGACGGACCGCACATCGCATCAGCTCGCGCTCGCGGATTGGTGCATCCGCACCCACCGGCACGGCTTGGTCGAGGTGTACCACCTGCTCCACGCTCGAAGCTTCGACCGAGCGCTCGAGCGCCTGGGACCGCTGCTCGACGGGTCCTCACGCATCGCGGCACTGTATCGGGAATCTGGCGTCGAGCTGAGGGTCATCGCCGAGATCCTCGAGCAGGCGCACGCGCTTTCGCGTGCGCGCGGCCGCAAGTCGCGCGAGACGCATGAGATGGCGCAGCTCCTACTCGAGCTGAGTGTCTCGACCGAAGAAGCACTCTACGACCGCTATGCTCCGGACTGGCTGGCTCAGCTCGAACGAGACTCCGGCCTGGCCGACTACCGCGCGACCGACGCGAGCCTGCCAGCATCCACGCGCTTGCAACGCGCGCTCGAGCAAGCCGGCGCGCGCTACGCCGACACGCCAGAGTCACAACGCGTGTACCCGCTGGACCAGGCGATCAAAGCGCTCGCGCACTACGTGGTCATGTCGATCGTATTCGGTTCGCGAACGTTGGACACCAAGCTCTTGGCTTCCCTGCCGGGTCTCTTGGAGCCGTTCTCGACGCTCTCACCCGTATTGTATGCGCTGTGGCAAAACGCAATTTCGGTGACTGAAGCAACGTACAAGGGGCAGTTCGAGCAAGCCCGCACGCGGGAGCTCGATGTGTATCGGCGCCTCGAGCCCGTCGCGGCTGCCGATGTCCCTTACCTCGATGCGATCCGCGGAGCTATCGCAAGCGGCGTCGCGAACATGGAAGTGACGCTCGGCTACCCCACGGCACAGCAATGGATCTCCATCATGGAGCAGGACCCGCTGCAGCGGGTCATGGCGCTGCATCTGCGTCGTGCGCTGTGTATCTCCGACGGCGACGCCGATGGCGCCGAGCGCTTTCGCAAGCAGGCGGAAGTCTTCGCGTTGCAGTCCGGTGTACGGTCGATGTTCAACCCGCCGATCGCCCTGGAGCTCTACCTCCAGGTGCATGCGGGAGACCTCACTGCGGTGAAACAGGCCGCGGACCGCCTCGCTCAGCTCGCCGCGAAGTGGCCGGGATGGGTCGCGCAACACGAGGTCGCGCAAGGTTTCTATCATCGCATGCGGGGCGATCGGCCGGCAGCCAAGCTCGCGTTCGAGCGCGCGCTGGCCGCGGCGCGGACCGACCGTGTCGACCCGCCGCCGATGCTGCGGACCTGGGTGAACGCCGTGGAAGGCTATATCAGCGTCTTGATTGACGGTGGGGAGCTGCAGCAGGCGCGGGCTTTTGGTCTGCATGCGATCGAGCGTTGCGAGGCGCTCGGCATGTCCGGGTGCTACGGGCATTTGCGCCCACTCGCGCTGGCGGAGGCCAAGCTCGGCGATCACGCGTCGGCGGCCAAACGTTTGGACGCCATGATCGCGCAGCGTGCAGAGCGGCGTCCCTCGATGCTTCTGCTCGACTACGAGGTGCGCGCTCGCGTAGCGATCTTGGCCGGCGATGGCGCGACGGCCGCGCATTTCACGCGACTGGTCACCACCGCAGACGGCGCCGCTGACGGCGGCGCACGCCGGCTCGCCACCCGGGCTCGATTGATCGACGAAGCTCGACGTGCGGGCATCGACCTGGACGTCCCGCTGTCCGGCTTCGAGTCGGCGCTGCGTGTCGAGCATGTGCGCCCGGCACCGGGGCACGCCGCGCATGCTCTCGTGGCTGCCGCGATTGCTGATGTGCACGACTCCGCAGCACGCGCGCAACGTGCGCTCGAGTTGCTGGCGCAGGCTCTCGATGCATCGACCGGACAACTCTACTACGTATCTACATCGCAGCTTCAGTGCGCAGCGACCCTCGGTCCGCGCGAACCGGCGCTCGATCGATTCGCGAATGGATACTGGCGCCAGAGACAGGCGCAGTCGGGGCTGACTACGGTGCTCACCGCGCCGCAAAACGACACGTATTCACTGCCGACGGGCGAGTGGACGAGCCCGAGCGGCGTACGGTACCGAATCATCCCGCTGAGTCCGCTCAACGAGCCTGAATGCATCGGCCTCGTGGCGCTGCGCACGGATGCCAAAGCGCTCATCCCGAGCGCGTACTGGTGGCTTTCAGCAGCCATTGGTGCCCGTTTGCTCGCTTGCGGCGACGTGGTTGCACCGGGTTCGCCCCACTGAGCTTGGCCCCGCCTGATGTGTGCCTCAGCGCAGAGGCTGCCGCTCCTGCACCGTCGTCGCGACGCTCCGCGGTTCGTTCTCGAGCTGCGAGAGCCGCATTGTCACGTTTGTGTCGGGGACCTCAAGGGGGTTGCCCTCCGGCCGTGATCCAGATAGGTTGCTCGTCACTCACGGTCACGTTCACCGCGTACGACGACGACGCTCTCTCGGTTTCTGAGGACGCGAAACTCGCTGCGACATGGCAACGGTTACGCGTGGGCGCAGAACGCATTCTGCGGCCCGTCTTTCGATCCTCATGGCTCGTTGGAAGACTGGTCATGCCATTTTCCGAGCCGAGAAAATCGAGATAATCATGAGCAACCGTCTTTACGTGGGCAACTTGTCGTACCAAGCAACCAATGACAGCCTCCGCGACGCCTTTTCGGCATGCGGCGAAGTCACTGACGTGCACGTCGTGCAGGACCGCGACAGCGGCCGTTCACGCGGCTTTGGCTTCGTGACCATGGGTTCGGCCAACGAAGCCACCGCAGCCATCGCGCAGCTCGACGGCTCGATGCTCGACGGCCGTTCGCTGCGCGTGAACGAGGCCGAAGAGCGCCAGAACAACCGTGGCGGCGGCGGCGGCGGCGGTCGCAGCGGCGGCAGCCGCTGGTAAGCTGACGCGCTGATAATACCTGACCGTTCGAGTGCAGGGTGGACGAGTCGCGCATCAGCGCGACCCGCATCCACCAGCCGCACTCGAGCGGTCAAGTCGCGTCTGCTGACAGCTGAAGCGTCGCGGCCGCTACGGCTTGCTGACTGCTGTCAGCCGGAACTCCATCCGAACGACGATACTGCGTCGATGGAGCTGGGGTTCGCGACGGGGCGCGGGCCGCGCTTGCTCGCGGACATCTGACTGACGTGTTGGTCGGAGCGCTTCAGCGCAGCGCTCACGGCGCCGCGTTGCACGCCTCCGCCGCTGTACGCTGCGATGGAACACTTCGGCGACCTCCGCTCTCGCAGCACGACGCGCCGGCGATCGAGTCGCGGCCACGCATCCCCGGTTTTTCGCCATGCCGCCCTGGCCAAGTAGCGCGTGCAGCTGCTAGCGGCTGCCGAACGAGTCCGCGCCTGCGGGCGCGGCAGGCTCCACCGAGAACGAACGCGCGATGGGGTTCCGCTCGCCCCGCGCATTTGTCGCCGATCTTACAGCCGGCGGCATGCGGGCGTGCGATGCAGGCTGCTGCTCCGAGCCGCGCACCTGAGCGTGCCGCGCCGCTGCCGTCATCGCCGAGGTGCGACGTGAGCACCGCGCACCTGGCACAGCCTGGCACAGGCGAAGTCTTGCAAGGCGCTCTCGACGGCAGCGTGCCGCGCTGGCGCTGGCATGAGCGCTGCTTGATGCTGGTAAACGGGGGTTTCATCAGAATGAAAGACGGCACGTCAGCTACCGCAACGTGGCCCTTGCTCTTGCTCACGAGCGTCGGACTCCATGTGGCCGCTGCCCGACCCGTGCATGCCTGCTCGCCGCTTTCGTGCCCGCAGAGTTGGCTGCGACCGGTCGACGGCGCAACCGTGCCGGAGAATCTCGGCGCCATCGAGTACGCTCCTCCACAGCGCGCGATCGCATTCGGGGAGGACGCGAGCATGATCAACGATCCGCTCGCGCGCGGCGTCGAGCTTGTGTCGGCGACGGGAGAGGTCGTCCCACTCGAGCTGCAGCACGCGCCCAGCTCGCCCTGGTTGTACTGGCTGGTACCTGCGACGCCGCTGCAGGCCGGACAGCTTTATCGCGCGAGCTACCCGCGCGTCTGCAATGACAGCAGGAGCAGCCGCTTGACGCATACGTTCTCGGTCGTCGCCGCCGCGCCGCGTCCTCAGACGATCGGGTCGATCGCGGGCATCGAGACCGCGCCAGAGGTGCTCGATGGCACGGACGGCGTCTGCAGTGACCATCTGGACGTGGTTACCGCACGTCTCAACATTGCGGTCGCGAGCGAGCTGCAGCCGTTTCTTCCAGCCACTCGCATCATCGCCAAGGTGGACGGGCAAGTTTGGCGCACCCTCACTCCGGACGCTGCGAGTGACCACGTCACTCTTCCGCTCACAGCGGCATGCGACGGGCGTCAGGGCTTTCTTACACAAGGCGAACATGATGTGGAGTTGACTGCGGAAGTGTCAGGCCAGGTCGAGAGCCTGCCAGCGCTCCGCGCGCACATCGATCTGGATTGTTCAGACGGAATGAGCTGCGCGATCAGCCCGCAGCGTGACCGGCCGCGCGGATTGCTGCTATCGGCGGCGCTCGTGGCGATCGCGCTGTGGCACGTACGCCGGCGACAGAGCATGGGAAGCAGGAGCGAGCGCCGAGGGCGCCTGGGGGCCAGTCACGGAACGATCGCCAGCGCCTCGACTTCGACGAGGACGTCCGGGTGGAACAGCGACGCCACCCCGATCAGCGCACTGGCGGGCGGACAGGCGCCGTTGATCCAGCGATCGCGCACACCGCGAATCACCGGCAGCAGCTCCGGAGAGTAGTCTCGCACGTAGAGGGTGAGGCGTGCCTCGTTCGCGAAACTCGCGACTCACCCCACAGTCAGATGATGATGCGCGCTCAGGCGGACTCGGCGTGGAACGGCGACGCGGGACGCGGCGCTTCGATGTCGCGCACCTCGTTCGAGCGCAGACGCTGCACGCTCATCGGCATTCCGTTCTTGATGCGCATGGTGACAGCGAGATCGAGCTTGAACTCGTAGCCGGGCGTCACCGTGAGCTTCACGTGCTGCAGCATCGTGGCCAACACCAGCAGCAGCTCCAGCTTGGCGAAGTGGGCCCCGATGCAGATTCGCGGTCCCATCCCGAACGGGAAATAGGAGTAGCGCGACAGGTTTGCCAGCTTCCCGTCCAGCCAACGCTCCGGCCGGAAGCTATCGGGCTCGGGATAGAGCTCCGGGTTGCGTTGCACGCCATAGGCGCTGGTCATCACCTGCGCGCCCTTGGGGATGTGGTAGCCGCCGAGCTCGAACGGTGAGGTGACCTCGCGACCGATGGCCCAGACGGGCGGATACAGCCGCAGCGTCTCGCGCACCACCGCGTCGAGGTAGGGCATGCGCGCAAGGTCACTGGTGCGCGGCAACGCGTCACCGAGCTGCGCGAGCTCCTCGCGCACGCGCGCCTCGGTCTCGGGCTGACTCTGCAACAAGTACAGCGCGTACGTCAGCGCCAGCGCGGTGGTCTCGTGCCCTGCGAGCAGGACGGTGATCGCCTCGTCGCGCGCCTGCTCGTCGCTCATGGACTCGCCGGTCTCCGTACGCGCGTTCAACAGCCGCGCGAGCAGGTGATCGTCCGAGTTGCCTTCCTTGCGGCTGCTGTCGATGATGCGATGCACGATCTCGTCGAGCTCGCGGCGCGCGCGACGAAAGCGGCCGAGCGCAGGCGTCGGAAAGCCGACGGGGAGCGCGCCCTGCAGCGAGGTGAAGCGCCCCGTGAAGTAGCTCATCGCGTCGTGAAGCGCGTGCCGCACACGCTCGGAGTCGTTTCGAGTGTCGAACCCCAACAAGCATTTGCCGGTGATCTCGAGCGTGAGGCCCATCATGTCGTTGTGCAGGTCGCGCACTTCGTCGTCGCTAAACTCCGCCATGAAACGCTCGGTGATGGCCACCATGTCCTTGGCGTAGTTATCGAGGCGCTTGGGCTGTAAGGGCGGAGAGGCGAGCTTTCTCTGTCTGCGCCAGAGATCACCTTCACTCGTGAACAGCCCCTGCCCGAGCATCGCTTTCAGGGCACGCGTGTTGCGCTCTTTCATGTGATCGGAGTGATGACCGAGGAACAGCTCCTCGAGCAGCGCCGGATCACTCACGAAGTACACAGGCACGGGGCCGATGCGCGCGGATGCAATCGGCCCATGGCCGTTGGCAAGCTCGCAAATGAACGCAAGGGGATCGCGCAGGACCTGAGGGACACAGCCGAGCAACGGCCAACCCTTGGGCCCCGGTGGAAGCGGGTGCCTCGACGACATGGGTCAGGGATAGCTGCTCCACGTAGCGCGATCAAGGAGCAAGCACTTCGCCTACAACCGTATTCTCGCAAAGTGGATCTGCCAGATGGGGTGCGATGGTCCAACCTGAAACCATCCCATTCCGATCATGATTTGATTTGAATCCGGCCACGCCACAAAGTGCGCCGCGGTGTAGGCTCATCAAGCGACGGCTGCTGGCTGCCCTTACAAAGACGCGTCGATCACGACGCATGAGGCGTGCGGATCCTCGTCCGACACCACGCAATGTGTGGGGCAACTCGTCGTACCAAGCAACCAATGACAGCCTCCGCGACGCCTTTGCGGCGTGCGGCGAAGTCACTGACGTGATCGTGGTGCAGACCGCGACAGCGGCCGTTCGCGCGGCTTCGGCTTCGTGACCATGGGTTCGGTCAACGAAGCCACCGCAGCCATCGCGCAGCTCGACGGCTCGATGCTGGACGGCTGGTCACTGCGTGTGAACGAGGCCGAAGAGCGCCAGAACAACCGTGACGGCGGCGGGCCTGTACGAGTCGCTGCCGCTCCAGGTTCGACGCGAGCATGCGCCGGTGTTGTTGAGGACCTCGAGGATGCGCTTCTCCTCCTCGAGCGCCTCTTTGGTCCTCACGAGCTCGTACTCGGCGCGCTGTCGCAGCTGGATGATGTGCTGCACATTCTGCAGGGCGGCCGAGCCCAGCGCCTTGTCTTCCTCGTCGGCGCTCATCCGTTCGCTCTCAGGATCTCCGCGGCCATCGCCGTGCCGCGAACCCGGGCCGCGAGCGGGCTGCGCCACCGGGATGTACGCCGCCGTTTCCAGCACCCGATCGCGGACCTCCTCGGCGCTCTCGATGCGAGGATCGATCGGCGACATCACGGCGATGAAGATCCGCTTCCCGGGCGTGAGACGCGTGCGCAGCACCTCGAGCACGCGCCGCCGGTCGGGCTCTGCGGCGAGCGACACGTAGTAGTTCGTTAGGTTGAGCTGGAGGAGGCTCGGTAGCAGCTCCGCGTAGTCGAGGTCGGCGCTGTGGGTCGAGTCGCGTCGCCGCCGGGGCAAGTATGCACGCCGATGCGTGCGCGCTCCTCGCTGCTGAAGCGCGCGAGCGCGAGGTTGTTCAGGTCGATGAAGCCGGCGGCGAGCAGCACCCCGCTTGGGTCGAGCTTGATCGCGAGGCGGCCCTCCGTGATGTCGATCTGCAGGGCGTGCGCGCCCTGCTTCAGACAGCTCCGCACCTCGGACGTGCTCGTCGAGAAGGTCGTCGATGATCTGCGACCCAGGGTAGTCCCGAATTTCGTCGTTCGATCGCGGCGTCAGGGCGTTCAAAACCTACCAGATCGGGCGTCCTCGTCGTCTGGTGCGCCACGATTCGCCCTGCTGGCTGCGCGACGTGGCGGAACGCAGGGGCAGGTGCCTGGTTCCGGCCCCTGGCGTGGCGCGCACATGACCCCATTTCGGGTATGCGCTGCAGGCGACACGTCGAATGCAAGATCGGCGTCGACAAGACGCTGCGTGAAATCGGCTTGTTCTGCGGCGCACCGCACACAGACGGGCCCCCTGCGAGGGGAATTCACAGGGGGCGTCGTGCTCAGGGCGTGCAGCAGCCGCTGGCGGCGGACTGCGCCATGCAGTGGTCTTTCATGGTCTTCCAGATCAGGTCGGCGAGCACGTCGTCCCCGGCGGCGCTGGGATGGATGCCGTCCGGACCGATTAGGTTGGCCATGGCCACACCATTGTTGCCTGCACCCTGGAAGGCCTCACGCGTGTCCACGAAGTAGCACTGATAGTTTTCGTCAGTCAGCCCTTCGCACACGGCTTTCGCCATTGGCAACGAATAGTCGAGCACGTCCCAGCCACCCGCCGGCACGTGCGGATAGAAGAAGTAAACGGCCTGGCCGACGCCATCCATCTTCATCTTCTGTTGCAGCATCATGCCAACCATGGTCGCGTCCTTGACTGTCTTCTGACAGGTGGGGTCCTGGTCGCGCATCTGACCGTTGTCGAGACAGCGCTGATTGCCGAGCAGCACGTCATTGCCGCCGCCGTCCATCACCACGAACTTGACGGTGGTGCCTGCTGCCCTCGCAGCCGCCTTGGCAGGCTCCCACTGGTCGGAGATCAGCCCGAGGCCACCGCTCGCGAGCGAGGTGCCGGCGACGGCCTGGTCGTTGTACATGTCACGGGCCGCGAGCGCGCCGTCCTTCTGCGCGCGCTGCGCCAGACGCGGGGCGAGGAACTGTCCCAGCGGATAGTTGATCCAGGAGTCGCCGATCAGCGCCAGCTCGGCGCCTTTGCTCAGGCACTTGGGCTTCACGGCAGAAGCCGAGCTGCCGCCGCTGCCAGCTGCGGGTCCGGCCGAGCTGCCCGCTGCGGCGGACGCGCCAGCGGCTGCTGGTGCTGCCACGCCCCCGGCTCCCGCCGTCGTGATGGGTGCGGCCGGGCCACCTGCGCTACCGACCGTCGCGGGCGCGCCCGCACTCGTGGTCGGCAGGGGCGACGCGCTGGTGGAGCTGCCGCTGCCAGCTGCCGCGGGCGTCGGCGTCGCGCTGACCGTGGGCGTGGTCGGTTCGGCGGGGCGACCGGCCGCAGCGGGGGTCGCGCTCGTGGTGGCGACCGCCACCGTACCCGCACCGCCGGCGACGGAGACACCGGGATTCACGCTCCCTGGCGCCGCGGGCTCGTTCGCACACGCTACGCCGCCGAGCGCAGCACCCAAACAACAAGCAACCGTCCACCTCATAGTGCCTCCATTCGTAAACCGTGTTGACAGTGCACTTGATCGCAGCCGCGTACGGCGGCGGTCAGTAGTGCACGTTGAGACTGATCGACACCACGTCGATGCCGGAGCGATAGGTGCCGGCGTTGACGATCGCTGGCGGTGTGCCCGGCAAGGCCTTGGAGAAGTTCTGCGTCAGCCGTGCTTCGCCGTCCACCGCGGCAGGCTTCGCCTCTTCCAGCGGCGGGCCGGGCATGCCCAGGGTCGGAACACCGACGCGCTTGTCGATGTTGTTGACGGCGCCCGTGCTCGCATATTGCATGCCGATGACGTCGAAGTTCTGATGCGACGGTGCGCCCACCACGAGCGTCTCCTGGAAGATGTGCGCGTACGCGAGCATCAGATCGATCGTGTGTGCGACGCGCACGCGCACACCCGCGTGCAGGCCGAGCCGCTGCAACGGCCAGTAGTCGACCTGCATGTAACTCGGATCGACACCACGGTTTTCGTAGTGCACGCCGGCGCTGAGCCCGAACAACCCGGGCAGCACGTTGTAGCTGCCGCCGAGGCGGATCGACAGCTGGTCGCGCCAGCGCTTCTGAATGTGCGTCACGGGCAGCGACGGATCGGGGAACGTCTGTGTCGTCACGGTGCCCGCGGTGGACTCGAACTCGGCTGTCTGACCGGGCACGTATTCGACGCTCAGCTCGCGGTGCCGCGCGTTCATCTCGTAGTGAACGTCCAGCTCCACATCCATGCGCTCTTCCTCGAATGGGTCGCGCACGCGACCGCCGGCCTCGCGCTTGAGGTCCGTGCTGCCGCTGCCGCTGGGACGCGGTGTCAGCCGGCTCGCGTAGCGTAGCCCACCCCACGCGCTCCACGGGAACTTCTGTTTGACCGCCCTGACCTGGTTGACCTTGGTGCGCCCGACGCCATTGGCGTCATACAGGCCCGTGGTCAGCGAGATGTCCCCGGCTGCGTTGAGGTCGTCCTGATAGTGAAAGCCGGCGACGATGTCGATCGCGTCCGTCGGCACCACGTGCACGGAAGCCGTGAGCTCCGGGATGAACCAATCCACCGCACGCACGCGCGCGAGAATGTCGTTCGCGGGCGTGGTGCCCACCAGCACCGCGGCCTGGGAGGTGTTGTCGACGTTGATGATGCCCCAACGCATCGCAGCGCCGATGCGCAGCACATCGCTGAACCGGTAGGCGATGCCGACGGTGGGAAAGACGCCGATGGTGCCCGAGGCGACTTGCTCGTAACGCGTGGCCGCAGGTCGCAGACCGCCCCGACCCCGCACGAGGCCCTGCGCGTCGCCCCACTGGCCTTGCGGTGTGACACTCGGGAACATGAGGCCGAAGCCCACGCCGACGCGCTCACTGAGGCGCATGGTCATGCCGAGTTCGGGCACCGGGGTGATGCCCTGCTTCAAACAAACCGTGTCATACGCGCCCTCATAGTAGGCCTGCTCGTTCGGGCCAATCTGTCCCGCGCGGCCCAGCTGTAAGGTCAGCGTCTCGCCTGTCTTCGCGTCCACGAAACGCGACGGCTTGCCTCCGCCGTACGCGCCCCAGCCGTAGTAGCCGATCGGATCGACGCACGCGCGCATCAGCGCCAAGTTCGCGCCGAGCAGCAGCTGTGAGCCGCGCAGCTCCGCGAGGCCCGCTGGGTTGTACATCAGCACCATCGGATCGTCGGCGCGTGCAGCCACGGCACCTGCGCGCCCCAGGGCTTGTGTCCCTGCGCCCGCATATTCGATGCCACCGGCCTGAACCGTGCTGTCCGATAGGATGATGTGACAGAAGACGACGGTCAGGACAGCCGACCCGAAGCGCATGGCAACTCCGCGCCTGACCCGCTCTACTTTTCGGGCTCAAGACGCGGCGGCATCCTTACGCATGCTTTCGATCCTGTCAGGCCGCTCGGCGGCGCTTGGCCCCGAAGGAGCGAGGATTGGCCTCGCCGGTGCACCTCGTTCGTATCATCGGCTCACTGTGCCCCGGGACGTCTACCACCACTCACGAGATGCTCGGAGCACTAGGAACCCCTGTCGACTGGGTTCTAACAGGTTCGCGTGGAGTCGTGGCCTCGCCGGGTGTTCCACGCCCGGGGATGGTCGGGCCGGTAGCGCTCGTGGCCATGGCCCCGCACGGCGGCGGCCTCTATCCTGCAGTGCGTGTCGATGAAGCGCGTCGCGATCGCCGGAGCTTCAGGGTTCGTGGGGCGGGCTCTCGTCGAGTCCCTCGCCAATGATCACGAAGTCATCGCACTCACCCGCAGCCGCGAGCTGCCCGATGCAGATCCGCCGGGGCAGCCGGGTGTCACCTGGCGTGCGGCAGACCTCTTTTCGCTGCTCGAGGTCGAGCGCGCGCTCGAGGGCGCCACGCACGCCTACTACCTCGTGCAGACCCGAAACGTTCGAGTCACGTACCTCGAGGCGTGCGCGTACGCCCCCCTCCACTGCGCGCCCGCGCGGCAGCAACGCCACGGCCAAACATGTCAGGTCGTCAACTGCACGCCGCGCGCATCGCCAGCTGCCAGCAGGTGTGCCGCGACGGCCTGGAGCAGCTGCGCTTGCATGACGTTGCGAGGTTGTGGCCCCGCCACGGAGATGGCCGCGATGCCGACCAAAAGGTTGCGTGTCTCGAAGAGGCAGCCGAGTGGCAGCAGCTCGTAGCTGCTGTCCATGCTCTGCATCGTGGTTGCGAGAACAGCGTCCTGCGCCAGCTCCCCGGTGGCCATGTCGTCGATGTCCTCAGCGTGCTGCTGCGCGGTGACGATGTACTCGGTCACGAAATCTCCCAGCTCGGGAGCTGGAGCAGTCGCGCCCTGAGACGCCGCGAGCGCGGCACCGCCGGGTGCGATCAGATACAGGTGGCCGATACTCGCCCCGTGGGCAGCGCAGATCAGCTGTAGCGCGAGGTCCAGGCGCTGAGTCGGATTGCGAGAGTCGGACAGACTGCGCGTGACGACGGTGAAGAGCTCATTGCTGGTGAACGACGCGCTGTCCATGCTCGTCAAGCTCTTGAAGTCAGCGAGCGACGCCGTTGCGTGCAGCCCACGCCCTGCGGCTTCGTGCATCAGCTGCGCGTAGCGCGCGCCGAGCGGGGTGTTGGCGCCATGCCGATACTCGCGTGCGGTGAGCTCGGCGTAGCGTTCGAACCCAGCTGCATCGCCACTCCAGCTCGCGATGCGCGCGCGCGCCTCGTAGGACAACCCGAGGCGCAGACCCGTCGAGCCAAGTTGCGTCTGCAGCTCGATCAACGCATCGAGCCGTTGGGTCGCACCAGCGTCGCCCAGCTTGGCCTCAGCCAACGCCTGGATGCGAACGAGGTCGAACGCATGCGCGACGATCCGACGCCCTTCGCAGCACGCGAGCGCTGCGCTCGCGACCGACCGCGCTTGCTCGATTTCACCGCTCTCGAACAGGACCTCGGCCAAGCTACCTTGCGCCGAGACCCACACCGCTTGGTTGCGTGAGTCACCATCCGCGTCGAACGCGCTGAGCTCGATCGCTTGCTCGAACATCGCTCGCGCGGCGGCGTGGTCCCCGCGCACGTGGTGGAAAGCACCTTGTGCGTAGATCAGGTTGGCGCGCCAGCTCGGATAGCACGCTGCCAGGGGTCGCATGTGCTCGATCACCTGTTGAATCCCGGCCAGGTCGCGCCCTTTTTCGTGCGCGGCAAGCTCTACGGACAACAGCGACTTGAACATCTGTGGCGCCGGACGCTGCAGTGACATGATCTCGGCCTGGCGCCGCAAGCGCTCTGCGCCGAGCGCGTCACCCTGCTCCAGCCGAACGATCTTGCGCAGGTTCAGTGCGCTGATGCGTTGATAGGGGTCGTCGTCGAGGCGGCTCGCCCACTGCACCGCCGAGCTGCGCCCTAGCTGAGCCTCACTCATGCCTATGGCGTACGCGATGGCGTTGCGCATGGGTTCGATGAAGCGCGCTTCGCTGTTGCTGATCGGCTCGAGTATCTCGAACGCCTTCTCCCAGTGTTCTCGAGCCAGCTCCCAGCGCGCGCAGTTGGTGTGGTAGGTCGCCAGCGCGTTGTGCCAGATGGCCTGAAGCAGGGGCGACAGGCCCGCGAATGGCTCGAGCAAGCTCGGCAAGCTGCGAACGAGCTTCGCGTCTTGACTGCGCCCGCCGATCGCGATCGACACCACTACGTATTCCGCCAACCTGCGAATGGCCTCTTCGGGGCTGTAGACGCGCTCATGCTCGGGTGTTGCGAGATAGCGTTGCTGCGCTGCGGTGAGTGAGCGTGTGAGACGTTCCGCAGGGTCCGACGTTTGGGTGTCTCGTCGGTACAGGTCGAGTCCCGAGTCGTGCACCAGCTGCTCGGCCCAAAGCCGCGCGGATTCGGTGTAGGCGCTATTTTCGACCGCCACGCTGCCGGAGTAGTGCGCGCGCCTCAGCTCGGAGATCTGATGGCGACTGCAGCGGAGCCGCTCTGCGGTTTCGAGCGCTGGCACGTAGCACCAGATCATCTTGCCGATGTTCCGCGCAAGCATGTCCCGGTGGTTCCGGTTGGCCGCATACTGCGCGGCCTGCCGGCCGATCGCCTCGAGCCCGCGCTCGTTCTGCCCAGAGGCGAACAGGTGATGGATCGTCGGGATGATCTGACCTTTGGCTTCGTACAGCGCTGCGAGCGCGCTGTGCCGGCGTTGCAGCGCGTCTGGCGTCAGCGCGTCCGTGAGGGCCGCGCTCCACACCCTGTTCGCAAGCAGATGCAGGGCCCCGTCGCGGACCACGGCCCCGGTCGCGATCAGCTCCGACAGTGCCCGCTCTACCTCACCCGATGGCAGCTCCGGCAGCACGCCGCGGTAGTCGGCATCCTCGAACGCTTCGTAGAACGCCAGTGCTTGCGACTCTGCCAAGAAGCGCGCGTCCTCGGACCACAGCTCGATGCGCGCGCGCATCGCTGCGCCGGCGTTGCTGGGTAGATCGGAGGAAGACAGCGAGCTCGGCAGCGTCCACGTCCCGGCGGCGTAGCGAATGAGCGATCGATCTACGAGGAACTGCGCCAGCTCGATGCTCTGGCGCGGATTGCCAGCAGCGATTCGATGGATCTCTCCGCTGAGCATCTCCAGGTTCGCCACGTCTCCGAACAGCGAGCCCAGTAAGCGCTGCGTTTGCTCACGGTTCAGTGCTGCTACCGGCAGCTTGCTGCAGCGCCGCGCCAGCACTTCGAGCGTTTCATCCGCGGCCGCTTCCGCGTCGGCAGTGAGCGCCACGAAGATCGCGCCGCGCTCGGTCAGCTCGATCAGCTCGGCGAGCAAAGCCGCCGAGGGCCGGTCGATGCGGTGCACATCGTCGACGGCGATCAACAGCGGGTGGCCGCGGCTTACGTTCTTCAGCGAGCGACAGAGCGCCGTTTGCAGCTCCGCGCCATCGAGCTTCGGATCGGAGAAGTCTCGCAGGACCGGTCGCAACGAGGCGGTCTGCTCGACGTCGCCGCCAGGGGTCGCTGGCGGAGGAGCGAACAGCTCACTCGCCAGCTGGACCGCGCCGTCGCTCGGCAATGCGTCGAGCAGTTGCGCCGTCAGAGCGCGTGCGATCGCGAACGCTTCGCGTGTGCCGCTGGCGGTGGCACGCAGCACCGTGAAGCCCAGGGTCTTGGCCTCGAGCACGCAAGCATCGAGGAGCCGGGAGCGTCCCACGCCGGACGCTCCAGTCAGCAGCACGCTGGCCCCGCGAGACATTCGAGCGCTCTTCAGCTGCTCGCGCAGCCCCGACAGCACTTCGTCGCGACCCACCAGGCTCGGGGTCGACAGGTACGCCCGCGACACAGCCTCGGACTCGATCGCTTGCAGCCCTGCGCACGCCGCCAAGCGCTGCATCACGTCGAACGCCGTATTGGGTCGCAGCGCCGGCTCGACATTCATCAACGCCAACACCAACGCGTCCAGCGCCGCGGGGATCTCCGACACGAAAGCGGACGGCGGGGTGACCTTCTGGCCCCACGCAGCGAGCAGGTCGGCAAAAGTTCGCGCCGGGTAAGGCACGCGCGCGGTCAGCGCGTAGTACAGCGTCACGCCCAGCGAAAACAGATCCGTACGCGCATCGAGCGCGAGGCCATGTAACGTCTCGGGCGCCGTAAAGGCGGGGGTGCCCACGACCTGCGCGCCGCCCGCGCTCATCGGAGCGAGAGCTCCGAAGTCGATCAGCTTGGCGGAGCCATCCAGCGTGCAGCGTATGTTGCGCGGACTCACGTCGCGATGTAGCAAGCGTCGAGAATGCAAGAGCGCCAGCGAAGAGCACACCTCGAAAGTCACTTTGCAGGCTTCGCGCCACGGCAACGGCGCGCGCTCGCGCAGGTCTCCCCCATCTAACAGCTCCATCGTGTAGTAAGGGCTGCCGTCGTCGAGAAGCCCGTAGTCATAGACTGAAATGACATGCGGGTGACGCAGTTGCATGAGCGTCTGGAACTCGCGCTCGAAGAGCGCGGCGTGCGCTTGCTCCGGTGCGGCGGAGCTCGACCGTAGTTGCTTCAGTGCAACGCGCTGCCCGCTCGCGACATCGAGCGCGCGATACACGCATGCCATGCCACCGCGCCCGAGCAACTCTTCGATCTGGTAGCGGCTGCCGACGCGGGCGTGATCGGGCAGCTGCGGTACGGTGGAGTTGGCCGAACGTGTCATCGAGCTCGGCCCCTCGCTCCCGCGGCCATGGCCAATAGTACTCGGGCAAACGTACGCAGAGTAAGCTGCGCCGTTTGACTACTGGACATACGTCTGCGGCGTAGATCCCACATTCCGGAGTGCTCAGCGATGCGCTCCAGCGCATCGCTGGCTGCGCTCGAAGTATGTGAGGAGAACGTGATGATGCTCGCCGTCGAGCGCAGCGTCATCGTCGCAAACAGGTCATGGCCACGGTCATACCATCGAACAGAGTCGGATTACTCCGAGTCTTCGAAACGGGCTTGCAAGACTGTGGCGCACGACTTCAACAACTTGCTCACTTGGTCCTCGGCCACGCCTCACGCAGCAACTGAAGGCGTTCAGGCGCAAGCAGGTCGAGGACTCTGGCTGAAGGTAGGCGTCGCACGCACGCAGCCGGTGGCTGCAATACCTCGGCACCTCTCCACGGCGGCGCGCGTTACCTTACAATCCACGCGTGATCACGAGCGACACCTTGCCCGAGCGCATCGGGCGCCACTACCAGATCGAGTCGCTGCTCGGCTCGGGCGGCACGAGCCGCGTCTTGCAAGCAGTCGATCTCCGCAGCGGAGAGCGGCTGGCGCTCAAACAGGCACTGATCACGGGCGCCTCGCAGCGCGCTCGCGCGGAGGCGCTGCTCCGGCAAGAGTTTCACGTGCTGTCGCGCATCGAGCATCCGAACGTGGTGCGCGCGTTCGAGTACGGCGTGGAAGCGGGCCGGCCATTTTACAGCATGGAGCTGATCGGCGGTCGCTCGCTGAGTGAGCTCGCGCCGCTACCCTGGCAGCGCTTGTGCGCGATCCTCCTCGATCTGTGCTCACCGCTCTCGCTGTTGCACTCGCGGCGCTTCGTGCACTGTGACGTGACGGCGCGCAACGTGCTCGTGACCGAACACGGCGTGACCAAGCTGATCGACTTCGGCGCGCTGACTGCGCTCGATCGACCAGCTGTGACCATCGCCGGCACACCCCCCCATATGGCTCCCGAGCTGGTGCGCAAGCAGTCCATCGATGGGCGCGTGGACATGTTCGCGCTCGGCGCCCTCGCCTACAGTCTGCTCGCAGGGCAGCACGCCTATCCGGCGCGCACCATCCACGAACTGCCGCAGACCTGGGCTATCGCGCCGTCGACCTTGCTCGAGTTGGAGCTGGACATCCCAGCCGAGCTCGATCACCTGATCATGTCGCTCTTGAGCCTGGACGTGAGCGCGCGACCGCTGCAGCTCGCTGAGCTGGTGCGGCGGCTGTCAGCGATCCTGGGTGAGGCGTATGCGCCGGGCCGCGCGTCGCTGCGCGCGCAGCTCGCCACACCCAAGCTCGTGGGGCGCGAGCCGGAGCTCGAGCAGTTTCGTCAGGCGCTGCACGCGGCCAGCGATCGCAGAGGCAGTCTGCTGTGCATCACGGGCGCGAAGGGCGTGGGCCGCTCGCGCCTGCTCGAGGCGTGCACGCTGGAAGCGATCCGGGCCGGCCAGCTGGTGGTGCAGCTCTCGGCAGAGCAGGCCACGCGCGTTCCGTTCGGACTGTTTGCGCAGGTGTTGCAGGCAGCGTGCACCCAGGAGCCGCGGCTGTTCCGGCTGCTGCCGCCTGCGATCGGCGCGGCGATCGCCAGCAGCGGCGAAGACGCTAGCGAGGTCGCGCAGCAGCTCGCCGCCCACGACGCAGAAGCGCGCGAGGCGTGCTGGAGCGCGCTGGGCTCTCAGCGCACGGCCGTCGTGCTGATCGACGACCTGACGCGTGCCGACGTGGAGAGCATCCAAGCCTGCCTCGCGCTCGCCATCAGCGCCAAGCGGCTGCCGCTGCTGCTGGCTGCAAGCATCGGCGCAGGAGAGACGGCGCTCGACCGCGATGTCGCGGCGCTGTTCTCCCGGCATCGCACCTTGCACCTCGACGCGCTGTCGGAGCCTGAGACGGCGCAGCTGCTGCGTTCGGTATTCGGAGACGTCGCAGGGCTCGAGGCGCTGGTGGCGTGGGCGCACCGGGCTGCGGCCGGTGTGCCGGGCGCATGTGTGGAGCTCGCGCATCATGCTGTCGAACAAGGCTACGTGCGCTTCTTGGACGGTCAGTTCTGGGTCAGCGACGAGTTCCGCACCGGCCGTGCCGCGCTGCCGCGCGCGCTGGATGAAGCTGTGGCCGGTGTCATCGAGGCGCTCAGCTCGCAGGCACGTGAGGCGCTGGCCGTGCTGTCGCTGCTGACGCCGTTCGGGCGGCTGACCACGCCCGAGCAGGTGGAGCTGCTGTGCGCTGGAGGCTGGACCGATATGCAGGCACTGGACGCACTGGACACGCTGCGAGACGCGCAGCTGATCAACCTGGTGGGCGACGGCTACGAGCTGCGCTTCGAGGACGAGGCGCGCCGCGCGACTGGTGCGCTGCCGGCGGAGCTGGTGCGCACATGGCATGGGCGGTTGGCGCGCTACTACGCACAGCGCGGGCACGACTACGCGATGCTCAGCGTGTTGCACCACGACCTCGCGGGCGAGCGCGAGACCGCGTACCGCAACCTGATCGCACTCGACGCCAAGCTGCAGGGACCAGACGATCCGAACATCAAGCTCGGCGGCTCGCAGCTCGGGCGCGACCTGCACCAGCGCATGCTGCAGCACGCCTTGGACAGCGCCGCTCCGCGCTGCGAAGTCGTGCACTTCCGGCGCCTCTTGGTCAGCATCGGCTCGACGGCTGACGTCCGCCTCTGCGGCGAGGGACCGCAGCTGCTCGAGGCGCTGACCGACGACGTGGGGCTCTCGTTCTGGGCCGAGGCGGACGCCGCGCTCTCCGACCACGACAAGCTGCTCTTCTGTCTGACGCGCGCGCAAGAGCGCTTCACACGCGCGGAGCCCGGCGAGCGCCTGTCGCCGATCGACGCCATCCGCCGGCTGGCCGAGGCCGTGGCCGCGCTGTCAGCCATGGCCGGCAGCACCTTCGATGCCGCGGCCTCTGCCGTGCTCGTGGAGAGCTTTCGCCCGCTGCGCACGTTGGCCCCCGTGCTCGACCTCACCTACCGCGTGGTGGAGGCCACGTCACGGGTGCTGAGCCGCGGCGGCCGGGAGCTCGAACGCTGGAGCGCGCTGCTCGCCGATCTGCAGCAGCCGCCCGACAATCTGCCGGAGCTGATCTGGAGGTACATGCAGAGCGGCATGCACTTCAGCCTGGGGCGCGAGCGCGCGCAGCTGGGAGAGGCGAGCGCGCTGCGGCACGCCGCCGCCCTGGCCGCGAACCAGCGCACGCAGCCGCAGGCCTGCTCGGTGCGCTTGTTGTATGCGCTGGCACACGGGGATCACAAGACCGCCGCGGAGCAGCGCCGGCAGCGTGCCATCGCGGCGCTCGCCAGCCGTCACGAGGACCAGCGCCTGCCCGCCAGCTACCTGGGCGAGGTGGTGCTGCTCGATGGCTGCGGTGATCTGCTGGAGTTGCAGCCCGCGGCGGCGTGGTTCGAGGCCAAGGCCGCCGAGATTCCCTCATACCGGCCGGTGGCGGCGTTTGCGCGCGCTTGCTGCCTGTTGCAGTGCGGGCAGGCGCTCGAAGCCGAGCCGCTGATCGAGGCGCAGCTGTCAGCGGCGCCGCCGCTGGGCCACGGCGCGTGGTACCTGCTGCGCGGGCTGCGCGCGGAGATCGCCCTGCTCCGCGGGCATGTGGAGCTCGCGCAACAGATCGCCGGCGAGGTGCTGCAGATCGCGGCCGGAGCGCAGGTCGATACGAGGCCGGACACGCGGGCGCAGCGCGTGCTTGCGCTGGCGCGAGCCCAGCTCGGCGATACCCGAGGGGCTCTCACCGTGCTCGACCCGCTGCTCGACGAGCTGGCCGGCACAGAGGAGGCGAACACGGTGCGGGCCGGACAGCTGCACGACACCCGTGCGCGCGTCTACCTGCTGGCAGGGGATCGCGAACGCTTCTGGGGAGACTACACGCGCGTGCAAACCATCTACGGCCGCTACGCCCATCCCGGACTGATGGCCAGGCTGCAGCGTCTGTCGAGCGTGGCGACCCAATCGCAAAACAGCCGCACAGTCAGCGCGCAGACCACTCAGCACAAGCTGAACACGCTGCGCACGGACCTCTCGCAACTGGAGGACGACGCACAGCTCGGCTACCTGCTCGACGTGTTGCTGCGCGATGCGCAAGCATCGTCGGGCTACCTGTACGTGTTCGCGCGGGGGCGGCCGGCGCAGTGCGTCGCCGCGCAGGGCGGCGGGCGCAGCGACGCGGCGCTCGACGCGCAGGTGGATCTCTTTGCGCAGCGGCTCGCAGCGAGCGACAGCGAGCTGACGCAGTCGCTCGACGTGGCGGCGGACGAGCTCACGATCATACGCAGCCTGCCGAGCGCGGAAGAAGAGTCGCTGTGTGTGGTCCCGCTGCGCGGTTCAGCGGGTGTGCTGCACGGGCTCGCGCTGCTGCGATCGTCATCCGCCGCCGGCGTTACATCCCGCACCGAGGGCCTCAGCACGATCGCGGCCGATGTGCTCGCGCAGCTCGCGTAGCGCCTCGCGAGAAGTGAGATGTGGCCGTGACCTTGATCACGTGCAGCACCCGCTCGACGCAGTCACGAGCTACCGGCACTCTGAGCGCGTAGCTCAGTCGCCGAGCGCGGCAGCCGCGAACAGCGCACGCGGCCAGCTACTCGTCAACGCGCGTCCCACCGTCGGTGCCAAATAGTCGACGTTTCGGGCCAACGCTGCGTCGTCGTACCGTCAGGATTCGCCCGAATCGAGCACGTCAGCTCGTATCGGTCGCCAGACGAGCACCGCGCGCTATACATGATGAATGACTCGGGGCGGGAAGCGTGTCGTTGACCTTTGGTGAGTTCGAGTTCGATCCGGTTTTGCGCGAGCTGAGGTGCCACGGCGAACCCCTGAACGTGGATGCCAAGCTGCTGGACTTGCTGGCGTACTTCCTCGCCAATCCGCGCAGACTCATCAGCAAAGCCGAGCTGCTCGAACACGTCTGGGATGGGCGCGCTGTCGCCGACAATGTCTTGAGCGTGAGTGTGGCCAAGCTCCGCAAGGTGCTGGGCCATGCCGCAGATGGCCGCCAGTTCATCGAGAACAAGTACGGCCGCGGCTATCGCTTCCTTCTAGACGTAAACGTGCCCCACTCCACTGCCGATCGCTACAGCCCTCCGCCGCTGACCGAGGCTGATGACAACGTGCCCCTGGTGGGCCGCTCGGAGACGCTGCAACGGCTCGAGGGAAATTTGATGCGCGCGCGCGCCGGGCGCGGCAGCCTGTGTTTGTTGACGGGAGAGCCCGGCATAGGCAAGACGCGCCTGGCCGAGGCCTTCGAGAAGCGTGCGCTCGCGCACGGTTTTGCCATCGCTTGGGGTCGGTGTCAGGCGACGGAGGGCACACCACCGCTCTGGCCTTTCACGCAGGTGCTGCGCGACTTGCAGGACGCGGGTCTAGTTGACTCGACCAGCCCGCGGGCGGACGACCTCGATGCCGGCCGCAATCGCCCGGAGGCTACCTCCATGCTCAGTCACGCGAGCCTCTATGAAGCTGTGCGCGGCAGTCATGGCGCGATGGATTGGGTGACCCAGAGCCTGTCCGCTGCAGCGCGCAAGAGCCCCCTGCTCATCGTGGTGGACGACCTGCAGTGGGCCGACGCCGCATCCCTGCGACTGCTCGGCTACCTCGTCGGCGAGATCGCACGTGCACCGATGTTGCTGATCGCGACACAGCGCAGCCACGACCTAAGCTCGAAATCAGGTAAGGATCGCGACTTGTTGCGGCTGTACGCGCATTCGCGTTGCGAGCGCGTGCCGCTGGAGCGGCTATCGGAGGCGGACGTCGAAAGCTATGTTCACAGCCTGTTCGGGACCAGCGACAGCCTGCTGAGCCGCGCCGTCTTCGAGCGTTCCGCGGGCAATCCTTTCATCATGGTGGAGTTGCTGCGCCCGTGGGCAGGACGAACGGCGCCACGCCCGGAACAGCTGCAGACGTCTGGCGCTGCGCAGCAGCTTGTCCGCGAGCGTTTGCGCGGCCTGCCCCAGGTCTCTCGAGAGGTGCTGTCCGCCGCCGCGGTGATCGGGCAGGACTTCGACCTGGGTCTGCTCGCGTACGTGACCGAACGCCCCGGGCACGAGCTCCTCGAAGCGCTCGATGGATCGCTGGCCAACGATACGATCGTGCCGTCGCACGAGCGTCCCGGTGCCTACGCGTTCGACCATGCGTTGATCCGGGAGGTGTTGTACGACGACCTGCCGACGCGCACACGCTGCGAGCTGCACGCGCGCGCCGGTGCCGGTTTGGCGCGACGCCGCAAAACCGCTGCGGAGGTCACGAACGCGGAGCTAGCGCGCCACCACCTGGCCGCGCTGCCGCTCGGAGACGTGGCAGTCGCCGTGGACTATTGCCGCAAGGCGGCAGCCGCCGCGACGGTGCTCGGGGCCCATGCCGATGCACGCGAGCTGCTGCTGCGTGGGCTCTCGAGCATGCAGTTCGCGATCGAGCCGGACCCCTACATGCGCACCGCCGTGCTGCTCGAGCTCGCGATCGTGGAGCATGTGCTCGCCGAACCGGCATGCAACCAGTACCTGAAACAAGGCGTGGCGCTGGCGCGCAGTCTTCGCCTCGGCGAGATGTTGACCTTGGCCGGCTGCTTCCTCAGCCACGGGCCCGGCATGTTGGTCAAGTCCGATGCCAATGAAGTGCTGGAGGCCGCGCTCGAAGTATTGCCCCCCAAGGCGCTCAGTCAGCGCGCCCTCGTGCTCGCGCATCTCACCTGGACGCCACCCACGTGCTGGAGCAAGCGACAGGTCGATGCGCGTCTCGCGCAGGCCAAGCACTTGGCGAACCAGTCGGGAGACAAAGAGGCCCTCGCGGCAGTTCGCGATGCCGAGCTGTACTTCTTGGGCATGCCCAGCGCGCGCGAGAAGGCAGATGCGATCGCGCTCGAGATCGATCGCGAGCAGCACCGGCATCCTTCACGCGTGGGCCTGTGGCATGCGGTGTATACGCCGATCTATCGCCTGACCAGCGCGACCCAGCGAGGTGATCGCAGCGCTGCCAAGCGCGCGCTCGAGGAGCTCACCGCCCAGCACCTCGGCCTCGGCAATCGCGCCGTCACATGGCATTACGAGCGCCTACTGCTGATCGAGCGCATGAATCGCGGAGAATGGAGCGGTGTCGACGCTGAGCTCGCGCGGCTGCGCGATCAAGCGCGGACGATGCGCCTGCACGCCTGGCGCGCCATTTCAGCCTGCGACTACAGCATCTTCTTGCTGAACACTGGCGACCCTCGCGAGTTTGCAAGACGAATCCGCCCCGACCTCGCGCCCGTGCACAATGACCTGCCCAACTCGCGGTCGCTGAAGCTGCGCATCCTGGCAGAGCACGGATTTCTGGAAGACGTACGCAAGGGACTCGCGGAGATCGGGCCCGAAGCGCTTCGGGATCTGCCGCACGATCGCGACTATCTCGCGGTGCTCGCAGACCTGAGCGTCGCTGCAGTGGCCGTTCGAAGTGTTGAGCATTGCCGGTGCCTATACGAGCTGCTGCAGCCGTACGCGGACTACTACGCGATGGGCATCTCGTTCCACTCTCAGGGTTCACTGAGTCACAGGCTCGGCAACCTGGCGCGGGTGCTCGGCGATGCTGCGGCTGCGGTCGCGTATCTGAGGCACGGTGTTGAACAGAACCGTGCCATGGGACTCGCGACTTGCACGCTCCACAACCAGCTCGATCTGGCGAAGCTGCTGCTGGCACTGGGCCCTTCGCAGGACCTCTCCGGCGGCCGGGCACTGCTCACGGAAATCGCGCTGCGCGCCGAAGAGCTCGGCATGCTGCCACTCAAGCACGCGGCGGAACGCTTGAGCGCCAGCGCCGTCGCACGCACCGACAGACGGTGACATGCGCGCGTCGACACTGGAGCGCGGAGCCGCGGACCCGCACACTTGCCACGTCGGCCCGTGCGCGACGACGAATGAAACCGCCAAGCGCAATTAGGATCGTGCGCCATCCGCTGGCTTGAATCGGATGACGTTCGAGAGCTGGAGCTGCTCTGCAAGCGCATGACGGTCAGGCTCACCGCGACTGTCTACGGGCACGTGATACAAGAGCCTCGCAGTGCCCGGGTTATGACGAAGAAATTTGGAGAACGCAGCCTGTGTATCCGCGTCGTCGGCATCTGCCCGCTCCGCGCGCATGTGCAGCGGTTGGCCGCGCAGCCATAACGTGATCGACGGCGCAGAGACCGCGCTCTTCCACCACAGCGTATCGCGCGTCACGCAATAGATCTGATCGGCATGGGCCACGTACACCAGCGGGATCTGGTACTGCTTGCCCGACTTGCGGCCGCGATATGCAAGCACCAGTAAGCGCTGGCTCGCCAGCCCATGAAAGCACGAGGTCAAGAGGCAACTGAGCGCTGGATTGAGCCGTCGCAGGGCATGGATCCGTAGTGGCAAGGTTTCCGTGCGGGCCATCGGGCCGCTATAGCCCCGACATTCCAGTCTCGCAACCCGAGCAGCCCCAGGTTGCACGCGTCAGCGCGCGTTGAAGCGGCCCGATGCCACGAACACCTACGCAGGATTACGCTGCATGCCGACGTACGCCACCCTACTGCCGCCTTGCTACGCTCAGGTTTCTCCGGCCCTGCTCATGCAGTGTATGCTGTGATGGATTCAGCTCCATCCGACACGGCAAGCTCCATGACGCGCTCGCTTCCTGTTGAACAAGCGATGACCGCGGAAGCGGATTCATTCGCACAACGATACGAACTGCACGAGCTGCTCGGCCAAGGCGGTATGGCCAAGGTGCATCGGGCGACCGACCGCGTCTTGCGCCAGCAAGTTGCGCTCAAGCAGCTCACCCTGAGCCCATCGGCGCCCCAGCACGCGCACTTGGTGGCGCTGTTCGAGCGTGAGTTCCACACACTCGCGCAGCTCAGTCATCCTCACATCATCGGCGTACTCGACTACGGCCTGCAGAGCGACGGTTGCCCCTTCTACACAATGGAATTGCTCGACGGCGGCGACCTTCGCGAGCGAGCGCCGCTTGCCTGGCACGAGGTGTGTCGGGTGATGTTCGACATCTGCTCCGGGCTCGCGCTCGTGCACTCGCGACGCCTGCTCCACCGCGATATCACGCCGCGCAACATTCGGTGCACGCAGTCTGGCCTTGCCAAGCTGATCGACTTCGGCGCGATGTCGCCGATGAGCGCCGGAGGCTCGGACATCGTGGGGACGCCGGCATTCACCGCACCGGAGACCCTGCAGCGGCTCGCGCTCGATGCCCGCACGGATTTGTACTCGCTCGGCGTCACGCTGTACCACGCGCTCACCGGGCGCGTTCCGTATCCCGCGCGAAGCTTCGCCGACCTGCTCGCACTGTGGGGGGAGAAACCGGTCGCGCCGTCGGCGCTCGTTCCGGGCATCCCGGCGCCGCTCGACGACCTCGTGCTCTCACTCGTCAGCGCCGAGCCAGCACTGCGCCCGGCGAGCGCGTTCGAAGTCATGGAGCGCCTGAGTGCTTGCGCCGGGCTACGGGCCGACGAGTCCGAGGCTGTCTCACGCGCATACCTGTCGACCCCGACGCTCGTCGGCCGCGAAGCCGCGCTCGAGACGCTGCACGACGCGCTCCGTGATTCGCGTCTTCGCCGGACTACAGGTGTGCTCATTGAAGCAGCTGCCGGCGGCGGCCGCTCACGGCTGCTGGATGCCTGTGCGCTCGATGCGGCCACGCGCGGTTTTAGCGTGGCGCGTGTGACCGCCACGGGCGCCCGCGAGTCCTTCGCCGTCGCGCAGCGCCTCGTCAGCCACTTGCTCGACACGCTGCCGAGGGCCGCGGAGATTGCGGCCGTCCCCGAGCTCTTCATCAACCAGCCTTCTGCCAACGACGAGCAGGCGCGGCCTGCGCTGCGCAGCTTGACCGAGCTGGACGCAGGGCGCGCGCAAGCGCTGCTACGGGGTTTTTTCCGCGGCGTGAGTCGTGCACATCCGTTGCTCATCGAGGTCGATGATGTGCACAAGATCGATGAGCCCTCGGCAGCTGTGCTGGCCGAGCTGATCGATAGCACGCGCCGCGGCGGGATCTTGATCGTGCTCACGGCAGACACCGAGGCCGCCGACAACCCAGCCTTAAACGCACTTGCGCGCCGCTGCAGCTTGCTCCCGCTGGCTCCGCTCAGCGGCGAGCAGACGCGGCGCCTCCTCGAGTCGCTGTTTGGCGAGGTCCCGAACCTCGAGCTCTTGAGCGACGAAATCCACAGTGTGGCGCTCGGCAACCCCAGGCAGACGCTGGAGCTGGCAGAGCATCTCGTGAACCGCGGACTGATCCGCTACACGTCAGGTAGCTGGACTCTGCCAGCCAAGCTCCTGGCGCAGGATCTGCCACGCAGCGCATCCGCGGCGATGCAAGCGCGCATCTCGCGCTTCTCGCCGAACGCGCGCTTTATCGCCGAGGCGCAAGCGCTCGCATTTTTCGATGCATTCACGCACGAGGAGTACCGAGCCCTGCTCGCCTCGGCGAGTACGCGCGACGTCGAGGTGGCGATCTCGGAGCTACTCGAGGCGGGCGCCGTGCTGCGAGACGGTGCGGTGTACCGCCTGGCGAACCGCGTGTGGAGCGCAGCATTCATCGAGACGCTCGGCGAGGAACAAACGAAGCTGCGGCACAGGGCCCTCGCCGACATGTACGCAGGCAAGCTGAAGACCGCCACGGCGCATCACGCGTTCGCGTCTGGCGACGCGGAGCGTGGGCTCGTCGCACTCGTAGACCGCAACGAAGCGCCAGCCAATGAAGCAGAGGTTCTGAAGCTCGCCGAGCGCGATGGCGGGCGGTTGAACTGGTGCTACCCGATCGCCATCGAGACGGCGCACAGGCTGGGCAGGAGCCCGCGCGAGCTGCACGCGCTGCGACGCTGGCAGTACCTGGGCAGCGTGGCCGGCCACGCACCGGCCGACCGCGCATCGGCTCGGATCTGGCTCGAGCAGCTGTCACGCGACGTCGGGCTCGATCTCTATCGCAGCGATACAGAGAGCGCGACTCCGCAAGAACGCCTGATGAGCTCGCTGCAGCGCGCGCAGGAACGCTACCTGGCGACGCCCGAGCATGAGCGTGTGTATCCGGCGGATCAGGCGCTCCGGAAGCTGGGCGAGTATGTGCTCGTCGCGGTCGTCGAGGCCGCGCGCTCGCTCGATAGCGAGCTGCTTTACGAGCTGCCGGACTTGGTCGCGCCTTACGCCCCGCTGTCGCCGCTGCTGGAAGCCATCTGGCTAAACCTGCTCGGTGCGCGCGAGAATCACTGCAGTTGCAAGTACGAACGTGCGCTCGAGCTGTGGCATCAGGCCTTGGAGAAGGTCGATGCACTTGGCGCCGTCCGGGAAAGCTTCGTGGGCGCGATGCGTGGTGCGATCGTGCTCGCTGCCGGTGGCGCGGAGACGCAGCTCGGCTTGATTGCGGCTGCCGACCGCGCCGAACGGTTGGAATCGGACGTATTTCAGAGGATCAACGCGCTGAGCTTGCGAAAGCTCGTGCGGCTCGAGCAGGGGGACATGGAGGGTGCCGAGCGTCTGCGCCGGCAGGCAGAAGTGTTGTCGCTGCAGCAACGCATGCCGCAGATGTTCCACTCGTTCCTGGGCTTCGACGCGTTCGTGTACACCATGTGCAACAATCTGGCCGGGCTCACGCAGTGCATCGAGCAGATCAAGCCGCTCGCCGCGCGCTATCCCCGCTGGCGGTCTGTGCTGCTTCAGGCCGAAGGAGGCTTTCAGCTCGTTCGCGGTGACTATGAGGCAGCGCGCGCGAAGTTCGAGGATTGTATCGAGCTGGAGGGCAGCGCAGTGGACGGCAAGGCCATCTATTTCTGGAGCTGGTTGACGTCGCATGCTCGCCTTGGCGAATGCTTACTGGCTCTCGAACGCCCGGAGGACGCACGCGCGATCGCAGGCGCGGCCGTGCGCGAGTGCGAATCGCGGGGCACGGGTCTCGGTGCCTTTGACGTCATCCGCGTGCTCGCGCTTGCCGAAAGCAAGCTCGGAGACGCGCGCGGCACGGAGCGCCTGGACGCGCTGATCGCGCAGCAGAACGCACGCGGCGCGAGCGGTTTGCGCATGGGGCTGTCCTACGAAGCACGCGCCCGCATGGCCATTTGGAGCGAAGACGCGAGCGCGTTCGAACGCTTTTCCGAGCTCACCGCGCGTGAGTATCGTCACGGCGCCCGTACAACGCTGGCGGCGCGCTTCGAACGTTTGATGAACGAGGCCGCGCGCGCTGGCATCCAGCCGACGGTCACCCTCGCGGACTATCATGCGCTCGCGGAGGGCAGTGCTAGCTCGCTGAGCAGCGAGGATCTGCTCACGGTGGTCACGCGCAGCATGTCTAGCCAGCGCACCCTTCCAGAGCGCGCTCAGGTCGCGCTCCAGATGATCTGTGCGAGCTACGCTGCGCGCGTGGGTCACTTATATCTGCTCACCCCTGCTGGGCCTGTATTGCAGGCAAGCATCGGTGAAGCCTCACCTCCGACTGAGCTCGGTCGCCCCGTGTCCAACTACGTGTCTGACCAGCAGCAACAGGCCGAGGAGCTGGACGACATGGCGACTGGCGCAATCACCGGGAGCGCGGACCTCGGGTCGACCGTTGCTGTGAACGGGCGCAACTATGAGTTGCTGCCGATGGGCTGTGTGGTGGAAGCGACGAGCATGCTGGTCGGCGTAGTGGTGATCGAGGGTGAAGCTGTGCAGCGCGAAGCGGCGCCGAAGCGGGAGCTGTTGACCGCTATCGCCGCGAGCTTGCTGGAGCACGCGGAGCTTCGGAGCTAGCGCGATGGCTCGTAACCGTAACCGTAACCGACTCTCTCCTTCCCGGCCGAGGCCGCTCGGTTACGGTTAGGGTTAGGGTTACGTCACGTGGGAGTTACTTGGGGATCGGGGCGGACGCGTTTGTGCCAGGTTGTGCCAGGTCGAGACGCTGCGATCAGGGCTGCGGCGCTACGCCCGCGTCCTCATCACTCACACGCGCGTCCACAGCGCTGCCGCCCGCGCCCGCGGTGGCGGGCTGCGCTCCGGTACCAGCCGCCCCAGAGGTCGGGCCCGGCGTGCCGGCGCCGCGTCCTCCGGAGGCTGACGCTGGGCTATCGCTGGCCTTGGCGCCCCCGGCTGGCGTGCTCGGCGTCGGCGTCGACCCACCGACAGGGGCCTGCGGCGCCGCCGTGTCCTTGTTGCCACTGAACGGCGGCTCGAGGTCGGGCCCCACGCACGAGGACAGCGCGCCCAAGAGGCAGGTTGCGCCAAGTGCGAGAGACGCGAAAAACCGAAACTTGCGGCGAATGCTCAAAGTGACCCTCGAGTGGCTGCCCACCTGGCAACCCAGCATTGCACGATCGGCGCCAACTCACATCTGCCGTGTTTCACACGAGCTGTGGGGTGATCGGAGTCAACGGCGGCATGCAGATCTGAGCGAGCTCACACGCCGCCCGCCGCCGCCAGCTGCGCGCCCTCGCGCAGCGACGGCCGCGGGTTCACGATGATGCGCTCCTGGCCAGTCAGCCCGCTAGCCAGCTCGATCTCGCTGCCGCGGTCGCGCGCGATCTGCACCGGCAAGATGCGCACCTTGCCCTCTGCGTCCAGGCTGGCCACCTTCACGCCTTGCTCGCCGATGATCAACGCCGTGGCCGGCACGAGGAAGCCTGCGCTCGCGCCCTCGAGCGGCAGGCTGACGCTCGCGTACATGCCGGGCAGGAGCACGCGCTTCGGGTTCGGCAGGCGCACCTCGACGGTCAGCGTGCGCGTGCCGGCATCGAGCGCAGACGCCGTGCGATTCACCGTACCGGCGAACACCTGCGTCGGATATTCGGCGACCTGCACTTGCGCCGGCAAGCCCGTCCGCACGCCGGGCACACGGTTCTGCGGCACCTGCACGAAGATGCGCAAGCTGTCGAGCGCCGTGATCTTGAAAAGCGCCTGCGAACGCCCGGCCGCCACCAGACTGCCGCGCTCCACGTTCCGCGCCGTGATCGTGCCGTCGAAGGGCGCGCGCACGAGCGCGTACGCTTGCTGCAGCTTGCGCCGCTCGAAGCTCGCGCGCTGCGCGCTCAGCGCGGCCTGCGCGACCTTCACGTCAGCATCGTCGAGCCGCGCCTGCGTCTCGCGCTGGTCCAGCTCCTCGCGCGACGCGAGCCCGGCCGCGAGCGCCTGGTAGCGGCCCAACGTCGCGAGCGACTGCGCGTGCTTGGCCTGCGCGCGCGCGAGCGCCGCCTCGCCCTGCGCCACGCTCTCGCGCGCCTGCTCCAGCTCGCGCTGCGCCTCCGGAGTGTCCAGCTCCGCGAGCACCTGGCCCTGCTTCACCGAGTCTCCGAGGTCGGCGTGGAAGCTCTTCACGTAGCCGTCGGCGCGCGCGTAGACCAGGGTCTCCTCGAGGCCCTGCACGTTGCCCGCGAGGCTGAGCTTCTGCTCCGCCGGCGCGGCCTTCGGCTTGATCAGCGCCACGCGCTCCGGCTGCTTCGCGCGCTCGACCAGATCTTGCGCGAGCGCGACGCGCTGCTCGCGTTTCGGCAGGTAGCCGAGCGCAAACAGCGCTAACGCCGTCAGCGCCAGCGCGCCGGGCCAGAACAAGCGCCGGCCGGCCGCCGTGCGCTGCGGGGGAGGCGGCTGCCTGCGCGCCTGGGGTACGCCGCTGTCAGCAGCAAAGGGAGGGGAGCCGAGCGGAGGGGTCATGCGGTTTCCTCGGTGAGCAGTGGCAGCGGCGCGCGGCGGCGCAGCACGCTGTACGCGACAGGAACGAACAGGAGCGTGGACGCGGTCGCGAGCAAGAGGCCCCCGATGACGGCGCGCGCCAGCGGCGCGTTCTGCTCGCCGCCATCGCCGAGGCCCAGTGACATCGGCAACATGCCCACGATCATCGCGAACGCGGTCATCAGCACCGGTCGCAGGCGCGTGACGCCGGCCACGTGCGCGGCGCGCGTCGCTTCACGCGCCGCGCTTTCGTCGGCGCTGCGCCGGTAGTCGTTCGCGAAGCTCACTAGCAGGATGCTGTTGGCCGTGGCCACGCCGATGCACATCAGGCTGCCCATGAGCGCGGGCACGCTGAGCGGCGTCTGCGTCACGAACAACATCCAGGCGATGCCGGACAGCGCGCCCGGCAGCGCGCACAAGATCACGAGCGGATCCACCCACGATTGAAAGTTCACGACCATCACGCAGTACACGAGCACGATGGCGAGAAGCATGCCGAGGCCGAGCCCCACGAACGACGACTGCATGCTCTCGATCTGGCCGCGCAGCTTGAGCGTGGCGCCGCGCGCGAGCCGCGGCTCGTAGCGAGCCAGCAGCTCGGACAGCCTCGCGGCCACGCTGCCGAGGTCCGCGCCGTCCACGTTGGCGAGCACGTCGTAGGTGGGCTGAATGTTGTAATGCGTGATGTTGGTCGCGCCGCTGCTGCGCCCGAAGCTCGCGACGTTACCGAGCAGCTGCGGCGGCGCGCTCGGGTTGGAGAAGCCGACCGGCGTCGCGGACAGCGCGTCGAGGCTATCCATGCGGTACTGCGGCGTCTGCACAGCCACGGTGTACTGCACGCCCTTCTTGGGATCGAGCCAGTAGTTCGGCGCGGTCTGGCTGCTCGAGGACAGCGAGATCAACATGTCGGTCGCCACGTCGCGCTGCGACAGCCCGAGCTGACTCGCGGCCGTACGATCCACGTCGACGCGCAGCTGCGGCGTCACGGGGACCTGCTGCATGCGCACGTCGACGACGCCCGGGATGCGCGCCAGCTCGTGCTGCAGCTCGGTCGCGATCAGCAAGTTCTCGCGCGTGGTCTGCGGCGGCCCGGCGACCTGCACGTCGATCGGCGCCGAGATCCCGAAGTTGAGCACCTGCGTCGAGATGTCCGGCGCCATGAAGAAGAACGTGAGCTGCGGATGCGCGGCCGACAGCGCGCGCCGAAGCCGCCGCACGTATTCGAGGCTGGACGCGTGGCCCTCGCGCAGCGCGATCAGCACCTCACCGTCGGCCGACGAAATCAACGTTCCGTCGCTCATCGACAGGTTGATCGGGCTGCCGGTCACGCCCATGTTGTTGATGACCGTCTCGATCTCGCGCTCCGGGATCACCTGATGGATGGTCTCGTTTACGGCCACGAACGCCTGCTCGGTGGACTCGATGCGCGTGCCGGGCGGGGCGCGCACGTGCAGCCGAATCAGGCCGGCGTCCACCTGCGGGAAGAAGTCGCGCCCGATCTGCGTGAAGAGCGCGGCCGACAGCGCGAAGAAGCCGAGCGCGGTCAGCGCGCTGAGCCGCCTGTGGCGCAGAATGCTCTCGAGGATGCGGGCGTAGCCCTGGCGCAGCCGCTCGAAGCCGCGCTCGAACAGCGCGTGCGCGCGCCGGAACAGCCCGCCGCCCTGCGCTGCATGGCCGTCGAGCTCCGCGGCGAGCAGGTACCGCACCAAGGTGGGCACGAGCGTACGCGACAGAAAGTACGAGGTCGCCATCGCGAACACAACCGCGAGCGACAGCGGCACGAACAGCGAACGTGCGGCGCCCGCGATGAACAGCACCGGCACGAACACGATGCAGATGCACAACGTCGACACGAAGGCCGGCACGGCGATCTCGCGCGCGCCGTCGAGGATCGCGCGCGTGAGCGGCTTGCCCTGCGCCAGGTTGCGATGGATGTTCTCGAGCTCCACCGTGGCGTCGTCCACCAGGATGCCCACGGCGAGCGACAGCCCGCCAAGCGTCATGAGGTTCAGACTCTGGTTGCACAGGTGCAGCGCCACGGCCGCGGTCAGGATCGACAGCGGGATCGAGATCACCACGATCAACGTGCTGCGCCAGCTGCCCAGAAACACCAGCATCATGAGCGACGTCAGGCCAGCCGCGATCACCGCCTCGCGCACGACGTCGCGGATGGCTGCGCGCACGAACACCGACTGATCGAACAGCGGCGTGAGCTTCAGCTCCTTGGGCAAGGTCTTGAGCACGTCCGGCAGCACGTCTCGCACGCGCGAGACCACGTCCAGGGTGCTGGAGCCCGCGGACTTCAAGATCGGCATCACCACCGCGCGCTTACCGTTCGCGTGCACGAGGCTCGTCTGCGGCGCGAAGCCGTCGCGTAAGCTGGCGACGTCCGACAGGTACACGGTGCGCCCTTCCACGCTGCGCAATGGGATCCTGCCCAGCTCTTCCAGCGAGCTCGGGCTGCTGTTGGCCGTCACGGGATAATCGATGGAGCCGAGCTTGATGCTGCCCGTCGGCAGGATGAGGTTCTGCACGTTCAGCGCGTTGATCACGTCGCGCGGCGACAGACCCCAGGCGTACAGGCGCGTGAGATCCAGATCCACCATCACCTGCCGCATCTTGCCGCCGTACGGATACGGCACGCCCGCCCCGCGCACGGTGGCCACGCCCGCGCGCACGAAGTTCACGCCGAAGTCGAACAGCTGTTGCTCGCTCAGCTGCTCGCTCTCGAGCGCGAGCTGCAGCACCGGCGCGTTGCTCGCGCTGTAGCGCAGGATGAGCGGCGGCGTCGCTCCCGGCGGCAGTGAGCGCACCGCCGTCTGCGAGGCTGCGGTGATCTGCGCCGTCGCGGCCTCGATCTTCGCGCCGGGGTGGAAGAACACTTTCACGACCGCGACGCCCGTCAGCGACTGACTCTCGATGTGCTCGATGTCATTGACGGTCGTGGTCAGGAAGCGCTCGTAGTTGCTGACGACGCGCTTCTCCATCTCCTCGGGCGGCAGGCCCCCGTAGCTCCACACGGCCACCACGACGGGGATGTCGATCTCCGGCAGGCTGTCAGTGGACATGCGCAACAGCGTGAGTGTGCCCACGAGCGTGATGAGCAGGGCCATGATCACGAACGTGTACGGACGCCGCAGAGCGATACTGACGAGCCACATGGGTGGGAGCGAACGTGGCGCAACTCAGTCTTGAATACAAGACAAAACTCCGCTATACACGGCCGCATGCAGCGCTCGAAAGGTCTGCGCCATCATCCGGCCGCGTGGGTCGTGCTCATGCTCGCGGCAGCTTGGAGCGGCTGCAGTGGCAAGCCCGAGGCGCGCAGCGCTGGCGATGGCGCGCTCGAGACGCTCGAGCTGCGCTACCAGGGCAGCAACAGCGCCGTGCTGCTCCACGAGCTCGCGGAGGATCTCGGCTATCTCTCGCCGCTCAAGCTGAAGTGGGTGGGCAACACCATCAGCGGCCCGCAGGACATCCAGACCGTCGTCACGGGGGACGTCGACGTGGGTGGAGCGTTCAACGGCGCGATCATCAAGCTCGTGTCCGCGAAGGCGCCGATCCGCGCCATCGTCGGTTACTACGGCGTGGACGACCAGACGTGGAGTGGCTTCTTCGTAAAAGAAGACAGCCCGATCCGCAGCCCGCGCGACCTCATCGGCAAGAAGATCTCCGTCAACACGCTCGGCGCGCACTCCGAGTTCATGGTGCGCGAGTACCTGACGCGCGCCGGGCTCACGCCCGAGGAGATCAAACAGGTCACGTTGCTCGTGATCCCACCGATCAACGGCGAGCAAGCGCTACGCCAGGGCCAGGTCGACGTGGCCGCCCTCGGCAGCATCTTCCGCGACAAGGCGCTCGAGCGCGGCGGGCTGCGGCGTCTGTTTTCGGATCACGAGCTGTACGGCACCTTCACCGCTGGCAGCCTCGTCGTCACGCACAAGACCCTGCGGGAGCGACCCAACGCGGTCCGCAAGCTGGTCGAGGGCACCGGCCGCGCCATCGAGTGGGCTCGCTCGCAGCCGCGCGAGGTCGTGCGCCAGCGCATGACGGACATCATCAAGAAGCGCGGCCGCGGTGAAGATCCCACGATCGTGCAGTACTGGCGCTCGCCGGGCATCGCGCTGCCAGGTGGCCGCATCGCGGACCGCGAGTTCCAGATCTGGATCGACTGGCTGACGCGAGACGGCGTGCTCAAGCCCGGTCAGATCGCGCTGCGCGATCTGTTCACGAACGAGTTCAGCGCATTTCCCGCGTCAGAGCAGGCGCGCAAGTAACGTCAGGCACGCACACAGAAAGGCACGGACATGGCGAGCACACACAACATCGAGATCATCCCCGTGGGAGGCCGCATCGGCGCAGAGGTGCGCGGCGTGAAGCTGTCGGCGGATCTGCCCGCGGACGTTAAGCAGACGATCTACAGCGCGTGGCTGCGCCACAAGGTGCTGTTCTTCCGCGGCCAGGATCACCTGGACGACGCGAGCCAGGAGACGTTGACGGGCCTGTTCGGCAGCGATCCCGTCGCGCACCCGACCGTGCCTTCGCGCGAGGGCACGAGCTTCATCACGGAGCTCGACTCGAAGTACGGCGGCCGCGCGAACTCCTGGCACACGGACGTGACGTTCGTGGACGCCTACCCGAAGGCCTCCATCCTGCGCGCGCTGGTGGTGCCTCCGGCGGGCGGCGACACCACGTGGGCCAACACGGCGACCGCCTACCAAGACCTCACGCCGGAGCTGCGTGCGCTCGCCGATCAGCTCTGGGCGCTGCACACGAACGACTACGACTACATCCAGAACCGCGAGACGAGCGAGGCCGAGCGCCAGCGCTATCACGAGCAGTTCACGTCCACGGCGTACGAGACCGAGCACCCCGTCGTGCACGTGCACCCCGAGACGGGCGAGCGGCACCTGCTGCTCGGTCACTTCGTCAAAAAGATCCTCGGCGTGCCGCCCGCTGACTCCGCCCGCATCTTCCAGCTGCTGCAGGACCACGTCACGCGCCTCGAAAACACGGTGCGCTGGCGCTGGCAGCCCGGCGACGTCGCCGTCTGGGACAACCGCGCCACCCAGCACTACGCGATCAACGACTACGGCGATCAGCACCGCGTGGTGCGTCGCGTGACCGTGAACGGCACGGCGCCGGTGAGCATCCAGGGCAAGCAAAGCCAGACGAAGAAGGTGGTCCCGCGCGTCGCGCTCTCGCGCGGTGAAGCCGGCTCCGTGGCCCGCGCGTGAGTCAGGGGGTTGAATCACAGTCTGTCGATTGGCCCGCAGCGGGCGCCGCGCCTTTCCCGGCTCGTGCGCCCGGTGCGCCGCCGCTGCCAGCGGCCGTGCTGCCGTTCATCTGGTATTTCGTGGCGCGGCGCGGCGGCTGGTACGCAGCCATGTTGCTGCTCGAGACAGCGCACGCCAGCTGCGGGATCCTGGTGCCGTACGCGCTGGCCGACATCATCAAGGGCGTGACGAACGCGGTCGCGGCGCACGGGCCCCTCATCGAAAGCCTGCAGCAGCCGCTGTGGTTGTTCTGCGGCTTGAGCCTCGGCGAGGTGCTGTTCGGCCGGGCCGCGGGCTCGTGTCAAATCACGATCGGTCCCTTGCAGCGTCATCGCGTCACGCGCGAGCTGTACGCCTATCTGCAGGAGCACTCGCACCGTTACCTGTCGGACAACTTCGCGGGCGCGCTCGCCCACCGCATCAGCGAGACGTCGACCGGCGTCACGCAGACGGTGTGGACGATCTTGTTCGACTTCTGGCCGATGTTGATCGTGTTCAGCGTCTCGACCGCGCTCCTGTCGCGTGCGCACGCGCAGCTGGCGCTGTTCGTGGGCCTGTGGTCGTTCGGCTTCACGCTCGCTTGCTACTTGCTCGCCCGCCGCTGTCAGCCGCACGCGCTGCGCGCCGCGTCCGCGCGCAGCGAGACGACCGGCAAGGTGGTGGACGCCGTGACGAACCTGGCGAGCACGAAGCTGTTCGCGCGTGGTGACTTCGAGCGCGAGCACCTGGATGACTGTCTGCGCCGCGAGCTGAAGCTGGTGCGCGTCTCCGGCTGGTACTCGGAGCGCGTGCGCTGGTTCCAGTTCCTGGCCGCGGCGCTGCTGAAGGTGGGCGTGCTGTACTACGCGCTCAGCCTGTGGGACCGCGGCGAGATCGGCGTCGCGGACTTCGTGATGGCCGTCAGCCTCTCGCTTTTGATCATCAACGAGGCCCGCGGCCTGTCGCGGCGCTTTCTGGAGTTCTTCGAGTTCGTGGGCAACGTCGAGAACGGCGTGCGCACCCTCGTGCGGCCGCACGAGCTCGTCGATCTCGCGCGTGCGCCCGAGGCGCGCGTGCAGCGCGGCCGGATCGAGTTTCGTCACGTGAGCTTCGGCTACACGCCGGACCGCAGCGTGTTCGAGGACATGAACCTGCGGATCGAGCCGGGCCAACGCGTGGGCCTCGTGGGCCTCTCGGGCTCCGGCAAGTCCACTCTCGTGCACCTCCTGTTGCGCTTGTACGACGTGCGCTCCGGCCAGATCCTGCTCGATGGCGAAGACATCGCGAACGTGACGCAGGATAGCCTGCACGCGCAGATCGGCTTCATCCCGCAGGATCCCACGCTGTTTCACCGCAGCTTGCTCGAGAACATCCGCTACGGCCGCGTCACGGCCAGCGACGCCGAGGTGATGGAGGCCGCACGCGCCGCGCACGCGCACGAGTTCATCGCGGCGCTGCCCGAAGGCTACGGCGCACTGGTGGGCGAGCGCGGGGTGAAGCTCTCCGGCGGGCAGCGCCAGCGCATCGCGATCGCGCGCGTGATCCTGAAGAACGCGCCGGTCTTGATCCTGGACGAGGCCACCTCCAGCCTCGACTCGATCACCGAGCGCGCGATCCAGGAAACCTTGGAGAACGTCATGCGCGACAAGACCGTGCTGGTCGTGGCGCACCGGCTGTCCACGATCGCGCACCTCGATCGCATCCTCGTCCTGCATCACGGCCGCGTGGTGGAGGACGGCACGCACGCCGAGCTCCTGGCGCGCGGCGGTGCCTACCATCAGCTCTGGACCAAGCAGGTCGACGGCTTCCTACCGGAGAGCTCCACGCACGCGCCAGTTCCCGCTTGCGAGCCGGGCGACGCGCTCGTGCGCCCTTCCCGCATTCCCCCTGACCCCGTCGAGGCCCCACGCGATGAACCCGAGCCTTCCCTGGCCTGATCCACGCTCTCGAACACGAGAGGCACGGCCCGAAATCTGGACTATCGGTCCCACATCACCCGCGCCTGGACACGGCAAGAGCGTGACAGCCGTGAATGGAGCTGGTATTTTGCCGCCCCGTATTGGGCTACGAAGCTCGCCCCGTTCCGGTTTGCTGGTTGTTTTTCGAGACAACTGCGCGCCGGACCTGGCGTTCTCCGCGTCGCCCGCATGTTACTGCGAGGGACGGCAAGGTGAAGCCAGCAACGAACCCCACAAACAAGACGCGGCCGACCGTGCGTAAGCGCGGCGCCAACATGGCCACGGGCGATGCCGTGGGCGCCGCCGATCTGGCGCGCCGCATCGGGCAACGCCTGCGCGACGAGCGCATGGCCCGGGATATGTCGCTGGACGATCTGTCGCGCGCGTCCGGAGTCAGCCGCGCGGCGCTGTCGCAGATCGAGACACGCAAGAGCAGCCCGTCGATCTCGGTGATGTGGAAGATCGCCGTGGGCCTGGGCATCCCGTTCTCGGAGCTGCTCGGTGGCGAGAGCGAAAACGGTCAGGTGCTGCGCCGCGCGGATGCCCAGGTGCTGCGCTCCCCGGACGGCCGCATGGAGAGCCGCCCCATCGCGCCCGCGGGCACCACGCCGTGGGTCGAGGTCTTCGAGCTGCGGCTGTCTGCCCGCTCGACGCAGCGCTCGGAGCCCCATGCCGTGGGCACGCGCGAGATCCTCGTCGTCTTGAGCGGCTCGATGCGCATCGAGATCGGCGACAGCGCCTACGACTTGGAAGCTGGTGATTCCGTGGCGTTCCGGGCCGATCAGGGCCACGCCTACATCAACTCCGGAGCCTCCGAGGCGCGCGCGCACAACGTGATCATCTACCCGCGCGCGTGACGATGCTCCCGGGCGGGCCTCGCACGTGCGTGCTTGACTCGTCCACAAAAACAGACGACACCAGATCGCGCATTGCGCTCCTGGCTCCATCGTCATCGCTTTTTGCTCACGTTCGCCACCCTGTCGACCCTGATGGGGCTGGCGATGGGGTTGGCGAAGGTCGCGACGTCGCTGTACGCGATCGCGCTCGGCTCGAGTGAGACCATGCTCGGGCTCATCGCGGCCGCGCAAAGCGTTGGCATCCTGATCATGAGCTTGCCGCTCGGCATGCTGGTCGAGCGCTTCGGTCCGCACCGTCTCTTCAATCTCGGCACGTGCGCCGCCGGTGTGATGTACGCGCTAGTGCCCCTGTGGCAGAGCCCCTGGTTTTTGCTGCTGTGTACGGCCGCCGTAGGCTTCTGCCTGCCGTTTCGCTGGGTGGCGCTCAATACCGTGTTCCTGGGGCGGCTCCTGACCCTCGGCCAAAACAAGGCCGGCTGGTTTCGCGGCACGAACGTCGCGGGGATGTTCCTGGTTGGGCCGCTGGTAGCTGCAGCCGCGATAGAGCAGCTCGGCTACGCGGGCACGTTCCTGGTGATCGCGATCACCGTGCTCGCGTGTCTGCCCCTGTCGCCCGCGGTGCTGAGCCGACCCAAACCCGAGGGAGGCGCGAGCATCCCGCCGCCGACAGCGGCGCTCAACCTGAGCGAATTGCGTGCGCGCCTCGCCGCTGGCTGGCAGGACGCCGAGCTGCGCACCGCCTGCAGCGTGGAGCTCGCGAG
>Ga0190269_10000063_pt1 | contig 46350 bp, 38 predicted proteins | sample Popmic249IS_FD_133749 | JGI IMG/M metagenome (GOLD analysis project Ga0190269, IMG submission 133749) | Populus adjacent soil microbial communities from riparian zone of Blue River, Arizona, USA - 249 IS | ecosystem: Environmental > Terrestrial > Soil > Riparian zone | place: USA: Arizona... | reverse complement strand
CGGGTCCCGCGACCGCCGCTGTGACTGCATGCGGAGGTCGGGAGCCGCGGAGCTTGCGAAGCGGGTCCCGCGACCGCCGCTGTGACTGTATCCTGGCGCGCTTAAACGCGAAGACCGCCTGGCTTTCACCATGCGGCCCTCGAGCGTTCAGCATGCGAACGCAAGTCTCAGTTGTCGACCTTGACTACGTTCTCTGCGAACAATCCCTTCGGGCCTTCACGCAGATCGAACTGGACGAGTTGACCTTCCTCGAGGGTCCGAAACCCATCGCCTGCGATCTGCGAATAGTGCACGAACACGTCCGCTTCATTGTCCTGCTTGATGAAGCCGAAACCCTTCGCGTCGTTGAACCACTTTACCGTACCTAATGCCATCACGACTTCCTCCGTTACGGCGGCGGCCTCGCCACCCGCTTCAGATCCCTTCCGAGCGCTCCCAGTTATGTCCCCCTGAGATCCGCTTGTGCATACGAGCGTATGGAACGTTTGCTTTGTTCCCCCTCAACACACGCGTCGAAGATATCGAGGGCGCAATTTGAGTCAAGATCTTTCCAGGAATTTCTCCCATGTTACGCGTACTTCCGCGTGCGAAGTGCGTATGGGTACGTGACGTAATCTCGAGTCCTACACGCATCGACCAAATGACCTCTAACTGGACAAAACTGGTCATAGCGATGCGTTGTTAGTATCGAAATCGTCGACTCTAACGACAAATTAAGCCCACAGCGCTCTGACACAAGTCAGACGCTAAGGCCGTCAACCATGGAGTTAAGTAAGTAAAGTCTGCTGCTGCGAGTATCAGGGCTGTAAACGCGTGCGCACCCAGCGCGAACCTTCTCGCGTGAATGCGATGCGATCATGCATGCGGTCGCGCCGGTCCTGCCAGAACTCGATCAGCGACGGCACGAGCCGGTAACCGCCCCAGTGCGCGGGACGCGGCACCGGCGCGCTCTCCGCGAAGCGCTCACGCACGCGCGCGAGCTTGGCGTCGAGCTCGCCGCGCGTCGCGATGGGCGAGCTCTGTGCTGAGGCCCACGCTCCGAGCTGCGAGCCGCGCGGACGCGTGGCGAAGTAAGCGTCGGACTCGGCTTCGGCGATGCGGACCACCGAGCCTTCGACGCGTACTTGCTCGCCGGTGGACGCCCAGTGAAACGCGAGCGCCGCTCGCGGATGCTCGCGCAGCTCGCGCGCCTTGCGGCTCTCGAAGTTTGTAAAGAAGACGAAACCCCTGTCGTCCACCTGCTTGACGAGGACGAAGCGCACGCTGGGCTGTCCGCTCGCACCTACGGTCGCAAGCGCAGCGCGTGTCGCGTCGAAGCTCTCCAACGTGCCCGCACGTTCGAACGAAGCTCTGAACCAGACGAACGGGTCATCACCCCCAGGACCGTCGCCTTCGTAACTACTCATGTGGGCCAACTTCTCTCACGACGACCTCACGTAGTTCGGCTCGAGCAAGCCGTAGATAGCCACGGAGGACAGCGTCTTCAGTACTCCGACCCCGCGGCCTTTTCAACGGCAAAGCCGGACATCCCGCGTGAAAGCTGATAGCCTTCGCGAGCAGTGGACGCCATCGCCGAGCAGCTCGTCAGCCGCCTTCAACGAGACCCCAACGACGCGCAGGCTTACGAGGAACTGAAGGCCCACTACCGCGATGCAGATGACCTCGCATCACTCACCAACTTGGTAGCAGGTTGGGCGGCATATCAGACAGATGCCTACAAGAGCAGCCGCGGCTACTACGAGGCCGCACAAGTAGTCGCTAAGGCAGCTCCCAATCACGCGCGCCGCATCGAGCTGCTGCGCCAGGCTGCCGGGCGCGATGTGTCGTTCCGGGAGGCCGTAAGCGAGTTGATCGAGCTGCTCGCGCAGCAAGGTGACGATCACGCCCTGGCCGAGTTTCTGGACGCGCACCTGCGTGCGATGGAAGACCAGCGCGCCGACGTGCATCTGATGGCGTGGCTCTACGCGCGTCTGGCGGAGCTATGGGGTGCGCGCTTCGAGCGCGCCGACGTGGCTCGCCGCTGCTATGAGCGCGCGCTCGAGCTCGACGCCGGGAGCGCGCCCATCATGCGCGGGGCGCGCGCGCTCGCGCAGGCGACCGGTGACGCGCGGCTCCTGGCGCGCGTGCTCGCCGGCGAGGCGCGCTCGGAGTCCTTGCCGGAGCGCAAGCGAGAGCTGCTGCGCGCACAAGCCCGCGCCCTGCAGAGTGAGCCCGCGGACCTGGATGGTGCGGTCAGCGCGCTGCGCGAGGCCTACAAGCTCGCACCTGACGACGCAGACGTCGCCCGCGAGCTGGCGGACGCGCTCGGGCAACGCGCTGCCGTCGAGGAGTCGCAGACCGTCGAAGCGATCACGCCGCAAGCAGCCGCGGATCTCCAGGAGGCGGCGAGCCTGTATCTGAAGCTCGCGCAGACAGCGCCGCCCGCGGAGATGCTCGAGCTCCTGGAAGCGGCACTGCGTGCAGTGCCGGAACACGAGGACGCGCTCGACATGCTGGAGCGCGAAGCCCAAACGCTAGGCCAGGAAGCCATCCTGCCGCACTTCTGGCATGCGTATGTGGCGGTAGCGCCCGAGGGCCCGCTGCTCGACGAACGGCGTGTGGCACTGGCGCGCGCCTACGAGGCCGCAGGACAGCTCGACGACGCCATCATCCTGCTGGAGCAGGTTCGGACGGAAGGTCCCGCAGCGAGCCTGCTGACCGACTTCAAGGTGAGGCGCGGCCCGCGCTCCGGTCCGCCGCGCGGCAAGACGGTCGATGCTCCGCCGGCGGGCACGCCTCGACCCGGCGGAGGGGCCGGCGCCACGCCCGCGCGTGCAGGGACGGGCTCGCACGCAGCGGATTCGTCGCAGGCCGCGCCGCGCCAGCCGCGAACGAAAAGCGCCGACCTGCCACTCGAGTCGGAGCAGGTGTTGCTCGAGCTGCGGCGTGCGCTGCGCAACGCGATCGCCACGCGACAGGGCGACGACATCGTCAAGCACAGCGAGGCGATACACGCGCTCGACCCCCACGACGGCGAAGCCTTCACCCTGCTCGAGAGTCACTATCGCAAGAAGTCGGGCCACGCGCGGCTCCGCGCACTGCTGCAAGAGGCCAGCAGCGCGGAGGGCCTGCCGGCCCTCGAGCGCAAGCAACTGCTGCGGGAGGTCGCCGCGCTCAGCGAGAACAAGCTCAAGGACACGGAAGGCGCCATCGAAGCGCTGCGGGAAGTGGTCGCGCTGGACGGCTCCGATCTCGACGCGGCCGCTCGCCTCGATCGCTTGCTCCTGCGAACGCAGCGCTGGGACGAGCTCGCACAGCTGCTCGAGCGCAAGGCGCGCGCGACGCAGGATCCCGAGCAGAAGGCGAGCCTGCTCGCGCAGCTCGCCGAGCTGCACCGCGACAAGCGCCGCGATCTGCCCGAAGCCGTGGAAGCGCTGCGCCAGCAACACGCGCTGCGCCCCACCCCGCAGACCCGCGATGATCTGTGTGAGCTATTGCTCGCGACCCAGGCGTACGCGGATGCGGTGCCGCTGCTCTGGCAACGCGCGCACGACGCCGAGGGCGAGCGCGAGCGGCTCGCCGTGCTGCGCCAGCTGGCAGAGCTGTTCGAGACGCAGCTCGCCGACCGCGAGGCCGCGTTCGACGTGTGCACCAAGATCCTGGCGTTGCGTCCGAAGGATCTCGACACCCTGTCGCGCATGCAGCGCATCGACGAGGAGACCGGAAACGCGCAGCGCCTGCTCGCGACCCTGGAGCGGCGCGCCGGGCTGCTGCTGCGCGGCGAGCGCGCCGCGCTGCTGGTCGAGATGGCGCGCATCGCGGAGCGCGACCAGGACGACATCGATCGAGCCGGCGAATACTACCGCCGGGCGCTCGAGCTCGAGCCGAGTCACTCCGGCGTGCTCGACGCGCTATGCGGGCTGTTCGAAAGTCGCGAGCGCTATGCCGAGCTTGCGACGCTCCTCGGGCGCGCCGCAGACGCCGAGCGCGATCCCGGCCGCCGCGTGGAGCTGCGTCTGCGCCAGGCGCGCCTCCTGGCCGGACCGCTCGCCGACGCGACGCGTGCAGCGGCCGCGTTCCGCGAGGTCCTCGAGCACACTGAAAACGCGGAGGCGCTCTCGTATTTGCTGTCCTTGGCGCGCGAGGAGCAGGACGCGGAGACCACCGCAGCGCTGTGCGCGCGCCTCGCGGCGACGCTCGGGGATCCGGGCGAGTGTCGCGCTCTGCTCTTCGAGCGCGCCCAGGTGCTCGTCACCGAGCTGGGCCGGCCGCGCGATGCCATCGCCACGCTGCGCAACATCGTCGAGGACGTCGATCCCGACTACGGGCCCGCCGTCGAATGGCTGGCCGAGCTCTCCGGCAACCTCGGGGACAATGCCGGCCTGGCGAGCGCGCTCGCGCGACGGCTCGACAAGAGCACCACCCTCGATGCGCGCATCGCGCTCGCCAAGCGCCTCGCCGATCTGCAGGAGCACGAGCTCGCCGATCGCGACCAGGCGATCCACGCCCTCGGCGCCTGGATCAAGGCCGATCCGACCGACGTCGTGCCGCAGCGCAGGCTGCGCAGGCTGCTCGAAGAGAGCGGCCGCTACGCCGAGCTCGTGGCGAGCTGCGAGGCGCTGGCCCAGCTCGAGCCCGAGCAGAGCGCACGCGACGAAGCCACGCTCGAGGCGGCCCAGATCTCGGCCACGCAGCTGAGAGCGGCGGACGCCGGCTGGCGCATGCTCGTGCCGCTGTTGTCCCGCGGCCAGCTGAAGGCCATCGCGCTGCTCACCAGCCTGGCGCGCCACGGTAATCGCTTCGAGGAGCTCGCGGCCCTGTGCGTGCGCGCGGCGCAGGAAGCCACCGCGCCCGATCTGTCCGGCATGCTCTGGGCGCAGGCCACGCGCATCTTCCGGGACGAGCTCGGCGATCCGCAAAAAGCATTCGAGGCTGCGCTGCGCCTCCTCGCCAGCGATCTCAAGAATCGCGACGCGCTGACGCAGGTGGAGGAGTCCGCGGCGCAGGCCGGCCAGTGGGCTCGCTTGCAGCCCGTGTACGATCGCTTGATCAAGGCCGCCGGCAGCGACGCCGAGCGCGTGGAGCTGCTCGTGCGCCACGCCGATTTGCTGGAGCGCCGCGCCGGGAACGCCTCGGAGGCGCTCGATCGGATCCTGCAAGCGAGCGCGCTCGCGCCTGCGGACGAGGCGCTGCTCGCGCAGGCGGAGACGCTCGCCGCGCGCAGCGAGCGCGGCGTCGAGCTCTTGACCCTGTGCGAGAACCAGGCGGCCGTGGCCAAAGATCCGGGCGCACAGGTCGAGTGGCTCCTGCGCGGCGCGCGCTTCGCCAGCACCGCGACGGACGACCGCGCCTCGGCACACGCGTACGTGGAAGCCGCGCTCGAAGCCGCCCGCGGCGACATCGCGCTGTGGGAGCTGTGCGTCGCGTTCGCGCAACAGCTCGACGCCGAGCCCGAGGGCGACGAGCCCAACGCCAGTCTGCGCGCGCTGGTCGCGGCGCACCGACGCGTGGCCGAGCGCACCGACCCGGCCATCGGCGCGTCCCTGATGTTACGCGCCAGCCGCTTGCTCGAGGATCGCCTCGACGATCAGCGCGGCGCGTTCGACGCGCTGCGCGCAGGCTCGGCGCTCTTCCCGCTCGACGAGAACCTGTACGACAACCTGCTCGAGCGCGCCGAAGCCAGCGGCCGGCTCGACGCGCTCGACGCGCACCTGGCGCGCGGTGTCGATGACGCGCTCGACCCGCGCACGGCGGCGTGTCTCCTGGCGCGTCGCGCGCGCCTGCTCGAGGGCCAGCTCGGCCGTCCGGACGACGCCGCCAACGTGTACGCCAAGCTGCTGCAGCTGCGGCCCGACGACCTGCAGGCGGCCTCCAAGCTGCGCGACAGCTTGCGGCGCGCGCGCCGCTTCCAGGATCTGCTGGTGGTCGTGCACAAGCAGACGCTGCGGGCGAAGCGGCCGGAAGAGAAGCTCGAGCTGCTCAAGGAGAGCGCACACGTCTGGGAGCTCGATCTCAAGAATCGCTGGGAAGCGGTGGACGCCTGGCGCAAGGTGCTGGAGCTCGCGCCTGGCGACAACGAAGCGCTGCGGGCGCTGGCTCGCCTCGACCGCCGCTCGCTGCCGCCAGCGGCTGCAGCCAGCTCGCGGCCACCGCGCGCCTCCGACAGCGCAGCGCCCCCGGTCAACCCGGCCAAGTCGATCAAGTCGACCAGCGCGCCGCCTTCTGCCGCATCCAGCGCGAACGTTCTGCAGCCAACAGCGGCAAACTCGACAGCTTCGTTCACGGAGTCCGCCGCCGTCAGCGGCGCTCATCCGAGCATCGCAGCGGGCGCACTCGCGCCCGAGGTGCCGACCGCTCCGGGTCTGTCGCTGCCGCAGGCGCCGCCGCTCGCGAACGGCGAGCCGCTGGTCGAGGACCTGCCGTCGGTGGACGTGGTGCCGCTCGAAGACAGCGCGAGCGTCGAGATCGCACAGCTGCAACCCGCGCCCGCGTCCAAAGACATGACGCGGCCTGGAACGCGTGCCGGCTCGGTGCCACCGCCGCTGCCACCAGGTGCTCTCAAGGCCGAACGCGGCAGCACACCACCCGGCTCACCACGCAAGGATTGAGGCGGCGCTACTCGGACTTCGTCCGCAGGTGCCGCCTGGCGATCTCCGCCCACTGGCTCTCGGGGTCGAGCTTCAGGTAGGCGTCCCAGTGCGGACGCGCTTCGGCGTGCCGGCCGAGATCCGTCAGCGCCATGGCGAGATTGAAGTGCGCGTCCGCGAAGCTCGGATCGCTCAGCAGCGCGCGCTGAAAGCTCTCCACTGCTGCCGCGACCTCACGCCGCTCGAACAGCAGAAAGCCCAGGTTGTAGTGCGCCTCCGGCTGCTCCGCATCGAGCTTGAGCGCGCGCAGATACAGCTCTTCGGCCTCCGCCATTCGCTCGCGCTTGAACATCAGGTTGCCGAGGTTCGTGAGCGCGTTCGCCAGCGTGGGATCGAGCTGGATGGCCTCGCGGTACGCCTGCTCGGCGGCCTCGTAGCTGCCCTCGTCCTCGTCGAGGCGACAGCCCTTGAGGTAGGCCTCGTAGGCCAGGCGATGTTGATTCTCGCAGCCGCTGCGTTTCAGCACGCGCACGACGTCGTCCCGCAGCGAATCGACGGCGAAGTCCAGCACGAGCTGCCCGGTCAACGGGTCGTAGGCACCGCGGTCGTCCCGCACGACGATGTTCTGCCCGTCTGCGACGATACGCAGCGCGCTCAGCGGGCGCGACACGCGCGGCAGGGACTCGCGCAGCGCACGCAGGCTCTTGTGCACCTGGCGCAGCGGCACGCCTTCATCCAGCAGCTCGCGCGCCGCGCGCAGGCCGATGAGATCTTGGAACGTGTAATAGCGTCGGCTCGCGACCTCACAGGAGCGCACGATGAAGCCCTGGCGCTCCCAGTAGCGCAGCCGGCTCTCCGGCAGATGGAACAGCTTCGCGGCATCGCGCAAGCTGTACAGATCGCCGAGCGGATCGCGCTCCGAGTCGCGCACGCTCTCCGCGCTGTCTTCGGGCGCGCGCACCGGCACGAACCGCCGCGGCGATCGCGACGAGAAATCGACGTGGATGATGTTGTCCGAGCTCATGGGCGATTCGCTCGCGAGGATACGCGCAGATCTACCTCGAGATCGACATCGATCCGTAAATGCTTGCCGTCGTCGTGCACGCGCACATCGCACATCACCTTGCCGAGGGGCGCATCATTGACGCGGCGCGACGCTTCTGCGCGCGCCAGACGCATGCAACGCAGCCGCACGCGCACGGATCCTTCGACGATGTGCACGAGCTCGGCACGTGCATGACGTGTGAATTTCTGGTGGGTATCGCGCTCCAAGCGCTCGAATGCGATGGCGATCATCGTGCTGCCGAAGTACGTGCTGCCGGCCTTCGGCGTGGCGCGCGCGCTGCCTTCGGAGATGACGTCTGCGTTGCGGAACATGGCCTCCTCGAGGCCACGGGAGAGAACGAGTTGCTGCCTTCTCGTGAGATAGGGGGGACGGCTCGACTTCACCAAAGGTTTGAGTCGACTGGCGGGCACGGGGTATATCCTACATACACTCACTTGAGCGTACGAAATTCCCAACACGAGGCAGCGCGCGTGATGCCAACTTACCGGTTTGCGGCTATGCGTGCCTGCTTCTAGCGCTGATCATGAGCCCTTCCTCCGACAAGCCGACCTCGCGCCCCGCGCCCGCCTCCGAGCCCATGGGCTTCATCTCGGACATCCACGGCAATCTGCCCGCGCTGGAAGCCGTGCTGGAGGAGCTGAAGCGGCGCGAGGTCCGCGATGTCTTCGTGGCCGGCGATCTGCTGCTCGGCGGTGACGCGCCCCTCGCGGTGTGGCGCAAGCTGCAGAGCGTCGGCGCGCGCTGCGTGTGCGGGCCGAGCGATCTGGCCCTGGCCCGCGTCGACCCGCGTGCCTTGAAGCCGCAGGACGATGCCGAGCGCGACAAGGTGCACGCGTTCGTCGAAACGCAGCGCGCCCTTGGCGAGCTGGTGAAGAAGCAGCTGGGCCAGCTGCCGCGCGAGCTGCGCGTACCGCTGATCGACGGCAGCGAGCTGCTGCTCGTGCACGGCAGCCCGCGAGATCCGTTCGAGCCGATCGACCACGATCTGGACGACGAGCAGCTGCGGGCCATGCTCGAGGACGATCCGGCGGACGTCGTGGTCTGTGGCGGTACGCACGTGCCGTACGCGCGGCGCATCGAAGACATCCAGGTCATCAACGTGGGCTCGGTCGGCGCCGCGCCCGAGGGCCGTTTCGCGCACTACGCGATCGTCTTCCCGAGCGCGAGCGGCTCACACTTCGACCAGGGCTACGTCGAGTACTGACCAAGCCAGAAAGAGTCCCCGTACACGCCCACGTGCCCGCTCTCGGGCTCGCCCTGCTCGAGAGTGCGCGTACGGGCACGGGCACGCGTACGGGAGGCCTTGCTACTCCGCCGCAGGCGGCAGTTGCTTGCGCTTGACCACCTCGACGCGCGAGACGCGCCGCTCGTCCGCGGCGCGCACGATCATCTCGTGGCCCCCGATCTCGACCGATTCGCCACTCTTCGGCACGCGGCCCGCGAGATCCACCAGCATGCCGCCGAGCGACTCGTAGGAGCGCGCCTCCTCCGGCAGGTGCAGCCCCGTGATCTCCGCGAGGTCGTAGAGCGAGACGTCTGCGTTCGCGAGGTAGCGATCGGGACCGATCTGGCGCACGGGCGACTCGTCGGTGTCGTGCTCGTCGCGGATCTCCCCGACGATCTCCTCCATGATGTCCTCGAGCGTCACCATGCCGCTCGTCCCGCCGAACTCATCCACGACGATCGCCAGGTGCACGCGGCGCGCCTGCATCTGGCGCAGCAGCACGGAGATCTTCTGCGAGTGCGCAGTGAACGCCACCGGCTTGCGGATCAGCTCCGACAGGTGACCGCGCACGTCCTGGCCGGTGCGGATCAAGCGAAACAGATCTTTCGCGTACAGGGTGCCTTCGATCTGGTCGATGCGCTCGCGGTACACGGGATAACGGCTGTGACCCTGCGCGATGATCAGCTGCACCACCTCGTCGAGCGGCGTGTCGATCTCGATTGCGATCATCGAGGTGCGCGGCACCATGACCTCGCGCACGACCGTGTCGCCGAACTCGATGACGCTGCGCAGCAGCTCCGCGTTCTGCGCCGGGATCGAGCCGTGCTCGGCGCCCTGCTCGATCATCTGCTCGACATCGATCTCCGTGACGTTCTGCGGATCGTCATCGGGGCGCGGAGGGAACAGCTTGTCGATGAGGCGCGTCGTCACGTACATCGGCCACGCGAACGGCAATACCAGCCACAGCAGCGGCTGCGCGTAGCGCAGGAACGGCAGGGCAAGACGCCCCGCGCGGCGGGCGGACAACGTGGTTCCGATCGCCGCGAGCGCCGCATAGCTGAGGGCGGCGAGCGCCACCAGCGACAGGCGCGTGAGCAGATCGTCGGACACCGGCGAGGCCAGGCGATAACTGAGGACGCCGAGCCCCACCAGCGACAGCACGCGTCCGGCCCACAGCTGCGTGCTGAGCAGCGGATCGTCCAGATAGCGCCCGGCCAGCTGGGCGTGCCCGTCTGTCCCCATGCGCGCAGCTCTCAGCCGCGGCTCGCCGAGCGCTGCGAGCGTCTCGTCGACGGCAGTGAAGATCGCGCCGCACACGATGCAGGTCAGGAGAGCGATCCAGATCACTCCTGACTCACCTAGAGAGCCGCCGTCCAAACCCTCTGCTCCGAGCCCGCCCCGATGGGCTCTTCCTCTGTGTGGAAACCGTGCACGTTCAACTGCGAATACGAAAGCCTAAATTTAGGGTGTTCTGGTCAGACCTGCAAGTGCACCCAGTCACGCCGATGCGACCACCTCCCCCGGCGCGGCACCCACACACGGCGAAGCGAGCGAATTTGATGAGTCTTCTGGAAAGCGTCCCGTTCGACCGGCGCGGCCGCGCTCTCCGGAACAGGCTGAAGGAGCGGCCGCAACGGAAGCTGGCTCAGCCGCACATGCCGTGGTAGACGCGACCCGACGCGATGGCACAAACACTTGGAATCATCGGCGGCAGCGGCCTGTACGAGCTCGAAGGCTTGCGAAACGTGGAAGAGCTCCGCGTCAGCACGCCCTTTGGTGCTCCTTCGGACGCCGTCATCCGCGGTCAGCTCGGCGACGTGACCATGTTGTTTCTGCCGCGGCATGGCCGCGGTCACCGCGTGCCGCCTCACCGCATCAACTACCGAGCGAACGTGTTCGCGCTCAAGGTGCTGGGCGCCGAGCAGGTGGTGAGCGTCTCCGCAGTCGGCTCGCTGCGAGAAGAGATCCAGCCCGGCGACATGGTGCTCGTCGATCAGTTCATCGACCGCACGCGCCAGCGCGCCAGCACGTTCTTCGATGACGCGGGCGTGGTGGCGCACGTCGGCTTCGCGGAGCCGACCGACGCTGCCCTGACCCAGGCGTTGCACGCGGCCGTGGCCGAGGCCGGCGCGCGCGTGCACGTGGGCGGCACGTACGTGTGCATGGAAGGGCCGCAGTTCTCGACGCGCGCGGAGTCGCTGATGTACCGCAGCTTCGGCGCGCACGTGATCGGCATGACCAACCTGCCGGAGGCGAAGCTCGCGCGCGAGGCCGAGCTGCCTTACGCCAGCCTCGCGATGGCGACCGACTACGACTGCTGGCATCAGAGCGAAGAGGTGGTGACCGTCGAGGCGGTGATCGCCGTGCTGCACAAGAACGTCGATCTGGCCAAGAACACGCTGCGCGCGCTGGTGACCCGCCTGCCGAACGCGGCCGAGAGCCCGGCCAGCCGCGCGCTCGAGAACGCGATCATCACGGCCCCCGCTTCGATCTCCGGCGAGACGCGTCAACTCCTCGCCCCCTTGCTGAAGAAATACTTTCCTGCGGAGTAAGATAGTTCCATGCGTCCCACTCTGATCGTCGGTTCCATCGCTTTCGACACCCTGCACCTGTCGGGCAAGTGCCACTCCAAGGTGCTCGGCGGCGCAGCGACGTACGCGTCGCTCGCAGCGGCACACTTCGCGCCGGTGCAGCTGGTGGGCGTGGTCGGACACGACTTCCCGGATTCCGCGATCAAGCTGCTCAAGGACCGCGGCGTTGATCTCGCAGGCCTCGAGGTCGCACGCGGCGAGACGTTCCACTGGGAGGGTCGCTACAGCGAGGACCTGTCGTCGCGCGAGACCTTGCGCACGGACCTCAACGTGTTCGCCGACTTCAAGCCGAAGATCCCGCAGTCGTTCCGGGCGGCTCCGTACGTGATGCTCGGCAACATCGACCCGGTGCTGCAGCACGAGGTGCTCGATCAGATCGACAAGCCCGCGTTCGTGCTCGCCGACACCATGAACCTGTGGATCGACATCCGTCACAGCGAGCTGCAGAAGCTGTGCGCGCGCATCGACATGCTCGTGTTGAATGACGAGGAAGCGCGGCAGCTGACGGATGAGAAGAACCTGGTGCTCGCGGCGAAGGCGCTGCAGGCGCTCGGGCCGAAGCACGTGTGCATCAAGAAGGGCGAGCACGGCGCGCTGCTGTTCCAGGGCGACGAGGTGTTCGCGCTGCCGGCGCTGCCACTGTCGAAGGTGGTGGACCCCACCGGCGCGGGCGACACGTTTGCGGGCGCGCTGATCGGCTATCTCGCGCGCGGAGGCGATCTCTCGTCGACCAGCCTGCGCCGCGCGCTCGTGCACGGCTCGGTGTTGGCTTCGTTCTGCGTCGAAGGCGTGGGTACGGAGCGCCTCGCCGCCGCGAGCCCGAGTGAGATACACGGCCGCGTCGAAGGCTTCCGCCAGCTGACGAGCTTCTGAGCGCGGTGTCTGCGCGCGCTCGTGCGAGCCGCGAGCGCGCTTGTGGTACCGAGGGCGGGATTCGAACCCGCATGCCTTGCGGCGAGCGATTTTAAGTCGCCTGCGTCTGCCTTTCCGCCACCCCGGCTCGCGTGCTCGCGATCCACGCTAGCACCACCGGCACGCGCACGTCATCGCTTTTCGAGGCGCAGCTTGAGCGTCTTGTTGATGGCCGCGTGCGCAGTTTGGAACTCGAACCAGCTGCGAGCGATGCCATCCAGCGCAGGCTTGCGCTCGGCCTGATCACACGCCGCGTCGCCGCGCTCGAGACATGTGAGCCAGCTGGACAGATGCTCGCTGAGCTGCGTCGCTGCGCGCTGCAAGGTGGTGACGTCCGCCTGTAGATCAGGCGGCACGATCAGCTCCGCGAGCTGCGGCGCGATCGGTTCGAGCCGCGTCGCACAGTCTTCGCGCAGGTGCAGCGCGTAGTCGCGCCCGCCCTCCCCCTGTGTGAGCCTGCGCAGCTGCCCCGTCAGCTCGGCGTTGTTGCGGACCGCCCGAAAATCCACGCCTTCCAGGGCGCATTCCCAGAAGTCGTCGAAGCTCTCGAGACGGATACCGTTGATCTTGCGCCCGAGCTCTCCGTAGACGCGCGCTTCGTCGTCATGGCTGAGCAGCTCCCACAGCCCCGCGAGACCGAGCGCGAGCGCGCCGAGCAGCCCGAGCAGCATCACGCCGCGGCCGCGCTTGAAGCCGGCTCCGACGCGCGCCAACGGCAGAGGCTCGCTGCCGCGGTCGGCTGCGACGTCGCGCGTCCCAGCTTTCAGCGGCTCGGGCACTCGGTCCATCTCGCTACGGATTGAGCTTCAGCTGCAGGCGCGAGTCACCGCTACCCAGTTGGAGTTTTGGCGCTCCGGGCTGCAGTTGCAATGCCCCGGGCTTCGGAGCGTCCGAATCCGTCAGCAGACGTGGACCGCTGCCGGGCTTGGCATCCCCGGACAGGCTCAGCCCTGCCCCTGTCGCAGCACCGGCCTGCTCGTCTTCGGAGGGAGCTTCGAATACGGTCGGACCGAGCATGCTCCGGAGCAGCTCCCGCATACGCTCCTGCTGATCGCTCGGCACCCGCGCCATGATCGCGCGCGCCTGCTTGCGCATGTCGTCGTAGCGACCGGCAGCGCGATCGATGCGCGCCAACACCAGGAGCGCCTGCGTATCCTTCGGGCGCATCAACACGGCCTGCTGCGCCTTGGCGAGCGCCTGATCCAGGTCGTTCGTGCTCGCGTAGTACTGCGCCCATACCTGCGGCAGCATCGCGAGGTCCGGCTCGAGGCGCTCCGCCTTGTCCAGCTCGACGCGCCCGAGGTCGCGCTCGCCGCGCATCAGGTGGATGGTCGCCAAGGTCACGTGCGCGAGGGCGTAGTCCGGTGCTTCGGCGAGCGCCGCCGCGATCTCTTTGGCTGCGGCGTCCGCCTCGCCGCTCAGCAGCCCCAGGGTCGCGAGATTGTTGCGGCGCGGCGCGTCACTGCGCAGCGAAAATGCCGCGTCGAGCTCGCGCGTGCCCGCTTCCACGCCGCCAGTCGCGAGCAGCAGCGCCGCGCGCACGCTGCGCACGGCGGCGGAGCTCGGCGCCAGCTTGACTGCGAGCTCACTGTCCGCGAGGCCCGCGCGCGTGTCGCCGCCGTTGTCCAGCTGCGTGAGCCCACGCAGAGACAGCGCTGCGCCGAGCGCCTGCGCGTCGTTCAGCAGCTTGTAGTCACCGGCGGCCGGGCTCGTGCTGCGGCCTCCAAACGCGTCGAACAGCTGCTCGGGCGCGCTCTCGGTCTTCGGCAGCGCCACGGCGTAGTAGCCGAGCCGTCCCGATGGATCGAGCGGCTTGGTCTCGTTCGGAAAGCGGAACACCTCGGTGACGAGCGCGGGCACGTCCAGGCTGCGCAGCGCTGCCACCGTGAGCGCGGCGGCCTCGAGTGGGTACAGAGGAAAGCGCGCGCCATCTTTTTCGATCGCGGCCAGCGCGCCCGACGCTGTCAGCGGCGGCGCCTCACGGGCTTCCACGCGCGCCAGCCCGACGAAGCCCTGCTTCTGCTTGCGCTCGGCGAGCGCGCTGCACACGGCCTTCGCGCGCGCCGCGGGCGTGGCTTGACCCTGCGCCGCGCGTTCGGCGAAAGCTTTGACGCGTGCGTCCGCGCTCAGCAGCGCGACCAGCTCGCCGGCGTCCTTGCCGGTCAGCGCAAGCGCATCCTCGCGCAGCTCTTCCGCGGTGATCGGCGCAAGCGGAACCTGCCCGGGTTTGTGGCCGTGGAGCTTCCGATACGCGCCGTAACCGCCCGCGGCCGTCACCAGCACGCCCACTGCGATGAGCACCGGCAACACGTTGCGCTTGGGCGCTACCGGCTGCAACGCCTCCACGGGGCGCAGCCCATGCTGGCGCAGGCACTTGGGACAGCGCGGCCGGGCCTCGCTCGGATCCGGCGTGAAGATCTCATTGCATTGAACGCAGTGATATTGCATGGCGGTCGGCGTGGCACTGTAGCCGAAATGCCGCCCTGGACAATGCTCCGAGCCAGCGCGCGATCAGCGGCCGGAGAGCCGCACGAGCACGCGCTGCAGCTCGTTCACGGAGACGTCGATGTGCTCCACCACGCGGCCGTAGATCAGCGCCGTGGGGATGTGGCGATCACCAAACTCGGCGCGCGCTTCGTTCATGACGTGCAGTACCACGCGCTCGAGGCGCGTCAGACCATCGCGCACATCGGGCAGCGCGTCGTAGTCGGGGCGATCGTCGAAGTCCATTCCTGCCCGGGAAGGATACGTCATTCTTCCGGCTCGGGCTCTGACTCCTCGGGCTCGGGCTCATCCGGCTCGGGAGCATCCGCGGGCGGCTCCTCTTCCGTGTCCTCGGCTGGCGGAGGCTCGGCGCCGGCATCCGGCTCGACTTCATGACACGGCGGATTGGGTCGACCCGGTGACCCGAGCTCCGGGCCGTAGCTCATTCGGCCCGCACACCAGGCGCTGGGCGCGTCGTTCTGGGTCGCGCCCAGCGAGCCCGGGTCGAGCGCCAGGCTCGCGCCGCTATGCAGCTCCGAGCCCGCACGCCCGTCGTAGCTCACGCGATCGATCTCGACGCCTCCGCAGCGCACGGCGACGCTGTCCATGTTGTTCGAGAGCGAAAGAGCCACGACCGCGCCGGGCGTGAAGCCGGGCGCCGGGTGCCGAGCGAGCGTGAGGTACGCAGCGCTCCCGATGCGCACGGACTGGGCGAGCGCGTGTGGCGTCTTGCTGCCGTCGTCCAGCTCGCAGCCGCGCAGCTCGAGCTCCTTGCCGCTCGCGTTGTACAGCTCGAGCCACTCGCCCTCGTTGTCCGTCGAGGTCTTCGGATCCACCATCAACTCGCTGATGACCAGGTCGCCCGCCCGCGCGGGCGTTGGCAAGACCGGGGCCGCATCCATCGCGCCTGCGCGACCTCCCGCGGCAGCCATGAGCTGCGAAGTCCCGCCGCTTCCAGCTGCATTCGCTCCCGAGCCGCCCAGCGCGGCCGCCCGCCCCGCCGACGACGCTGGCGTGGTGAGCGAGCCAGCGCTGCTCGTGCCGCTCTGGCCAGCCGCCGGCGCGAGCGGCGGCTTCGTCGCGCCACGAGGCGCTCCCAGCCCGACCCCCGCATCCAGCGCCGCTGCTGGCGGCGGCATCTCCGTGTCGACACAACCCCCTGCTAACACGACACAAATCGGCACAACGCAGCTCGAGCGCATCGGAACCTCCCCCTTCTCACGCATCGCCCGGTTCATCGACCGCGCTCGTCGGGGGTTGCGGCTCGAAAGCTCACGCAATTCGACGCGGCCGATGAAGCACATCACAGCTCGCACGGCCCGCCTGGCTCAAGCCTAAACACACCGCGAGAGGGCTACAATGCGCGACTCGAGCCTGCTGTTTCTGGGCGTGGAACACCCTGATGTGCGCGAGCTGGTCGATCGCCTGCGCGCCGAAGGCTTTTGGACGTTGAGCCACACCCCCGGCGAGATCACGCCGGACGTCGAGGCGGCCATCCTCGAGTTTCAGCGCACGCATCTGGGACCGGATGGTCGCTTCTTGCAGGCCGACGGCGTGGTCGGCGCAGCGACGCGCTGGGCGCTCTCGCACGCGAGCGGCGAGGGCCAGCGCTCCCACGTCGACGCGAGCATTCCCGCCGGTCTCGGCCCTCAGCGCCAACGCGTTCTCGAGGTCGCGCTGCAGGAGCACGCGCGCGGCGTTGCGGAGGTCCCGAGTGGCAGTAACCGAGGCCCCGAGCTGGACAAGTACTTGCCGCAGTGGGCCAAGACCCAGCCCGGGCCCGCGTGGTGCTGCTTCTTTTATTCGTGGGTCGTGCGCAGCGCGCTCGATGCGTGGCCGCTCGGAGCGCAGCTCGGCAGCTGTCGCAATGCGCGGCAGCGCGCAGGCGCGCTCGGCCTGTACACGCCGAAGGGCACGCGCGCCGAGCGGCCCATCCCCGGCGACGCCTTCCTCATGGATCGCGGCGGTGGCCACGGGCACATCGGCTTCGTGCTGCGCGTGAGCGATGACCGCACCACGATCAACACGGTCGAGGGCAACTGCGGCAACCGCGTGAAGGTCGGCCTGCGCGAGCTCTCCGATCCGGAGCTCGTGGGCTTCATCGACAACGTGCCGAGCGAAGCCACGGAGGGTTGGGAGCTCGGCGTGCTGTCCGCGCGCCGCGTTGGAGGTGCGCGCCCGGACAGCACGCGCTGAGACACGCCTCAGCTGAAGAGGTCGTCCACGTCCTGTTTCGTCAGACCCTTCATCGGCGCATCGGTGTTGAGCACGTTCGTGACGAGCTCACGCTTCTTGCCCGACAGCTGCAGGATCTTCTCCTCCACGGAGTCCTTCGCGATCAAGCGGTACACCGAGACGGTGCGCTTCTGCCCGATGCGATGGGCGCGGTCGGTGGCCTGATCTTCGACGGCCGGGTTCCACCACGGGTCGAAGTGGATGACCGTGTCTGCGCCGACCAGGTTCAGACCGGTGCCGCCGGCCTTCAGCGAGATGAGGAACGCGCTGACGGACTCGTCGTTGTTGAAGCGATCGACGCGCGCTTGACGATCCTTCGTGTCGCCGGTCAGCCATTCGTGCGTGATGCCCTCGCCATCCAGCATGCTGCGGATCAGCTTCAGCATCTCCACGAACTGGCTGAAGATCAGCACGCGGTGACCGCCCGCGACGGCCTCCTGCATGATCTCCTTCAGCGCGCTCAGCTTGCCGCTCAGCTCCTCGTTCCAGGCGCCTTCCAGCTTCATCAAGCGTGGATCGCAGGCGACCTGCCGCAGACGCGTGAGCGCCGCGAGGATCTGGATCTGGCTCTTCGCCACACCCTGCTTCTCGACCTCGGACAGCACGCTCTCGCGCACCTGCCGCAGTATCTGCTTGTAGAGCTTGCTCTGCTCGTCCGCGAACGGGACGATGATGTCCTGCTCGATCTTGGGCGGCAGGTCCTTCGCCACCTCGGTCTTGGTGCGGCGCAGGACGAAGCGATGGATCGCCGCTCGCAGCTTCTTGGCCGCGTCTTGGTCGCCGCGGTCGATCGGGCGAGCGAACTTCTCCTCGAAGCGCGCGAGATCGCCGAGCAGACCGGGCGACACGAAGTCGAAGATCGACCAGATCTCGCTCAGCCGGTTCTCGATCGGCGTGCCGGTCAGCGCCAAGCGCCGGTCGCTCCTGAGCTTCTTCACCGCGCGCGCCGTCGCGCTCAGCGGGTTCTTGATGTGCTGCGCCTCGTCGAGGATCACGTAGTAGAAGCCGTGCTTCTGCAGGATCTCTTCGTCGCGCCGCATCAGCGCGTAGCTCGTGATGACGACGTCGAACTCGCTCAGCTGCTCGGTGAGCTGGTGCCGGTCCGGGCCATGCCACACCATGGCCTTGAGCGACGGCGCGAACTTCTCGATCTCGAGCAGCCAGTTCGGCACGACCGAGGTCGGCGCGATGACCAGATGGCTGATCTTCTCGTCCTTGTGCTTGCTCTTCAGCCAGAGCAGCAGGGCGATGGTCTGGACGGTCTTACCGAGACCCATGTCATCCGCGAGGATCCCGCCGGCCGACATCTCGTGCAGGAACACCAGCCACGAATAACCTTCGCGCTGGTACGGGCGCAGGTTCGCCTTCAGCGTGCGCGGCTTCGGCACCGCGTCGATCTCGCTGATGTCGGCGAGCTTCGCGAACAGCGCCTTCGCCTCGGGCGAGACGCTCGGCTTCTTCACCAGCGACAACAGATCCTGCACGCGGCCCGCTTGCGAGAGCGCGAGCTTCTTGCCCGCGCCGCTCGTCGCGTAGATCTCGGCCATGCGCTCGAGGATCTCGCGCACCTCTTCGGCCTTCACGGGCGCGTAGGTGCCATCCGCCAGGCGCACGAGGCGCCGGCCCGCAGCGAGACACTCGCGCAGCTCGTCTTCCGGCACCGCGATGCCGTTCACCTGGAACGTGAGATCGAGGCTGAGCCAGTCGATGCCACTCGACACGCGCGCCTGGGGCGCCACGGCCGAGTCATGGATCGTGACGTCCACGAGATCGTTCGGAATGAAGCGATCCCACTCCTCTGGCAAGGAGCCGATGCCCTCGGTCCAGAAGCGCACCGAGTCGTCGCCGCGCGCCACGAGGTACTCGCCCGCTTCGTCGACCGTGAAGCCGCCGAGGTTCAGCACCTCTTGCACGGCGGCCATCTCGGCGCCGACGTCGCGGCGCACGACCTTGGGACGCGTCGCGCCCTTGTCGGGGGTCTGGAATGCGAGCGGCGAGGGAAAGCCGCTGGGCGGCACTTCGTACTCGTTGCCCTGGTAATCCACGCGCAGCTTGACGCGCGCCTCGACGATGTCGCCGAGCGCGCGCAGCTGGAAGTGCGGCGGAGCGTCGAGCACGTCGGCCACGGACGTGAGGTCCGGCAGCTCGGTGCCGAGTGAAGCGGCGACCTTCGGGATGTACTCGGTGAGCAGGCGCGGCAGGTCTTGCAGCGGATGCACCAGCGCGGGCGAGCGATAAAGGCGCTGCAGCCACGCGGGCGTGACGCTGTCGACCACCGGACGCGCGACGCCATCCGTCGTGTCGACGTGCCAACCGGGCGTGCCTTCGAACCACGCGCCGCTCGACAGCGGGAAGCGACGGCTGCCCTGCTCGAACACCACACGGATGCGCAACGCCTTCGCGCTCGCCAGGTCGAGCTCGATCTTCGGCACGAGCTCGCCGTCCGCGAAGCGCAGCTCCTTCGACGCGGGCTCCAGCAACACGCGCCGACCGCGCAGCATGCCGAGCACCTCGGCCGCGTCTTCGCCGCGCAGCTCGGCCGTGGCCGGAGCGCTACGCGGGGCATGCCGCGACAGCGCGCGCAGCAGCGGGCGCTCGGCAGCGACCACGGTATTGAAGCCGGCGAGCGCTTCGGCGATCGGCACGGCAGAGCGCGTACCAGCCAACACGGGCGTCACCGTGATCGACGCGGCTCGCACCATCAGTCGATACTCGAAAACGCACGGCTTGCCGACATCACCCGGCGGCAGCCAGGCGTCGAGACCATCGCGACCGCCGCCGTCGCGCGCGGTGATCACGCGACGGGCGGTGCTCAATCCGAGCTGGCGCGCAGACAACACCTCGAGCTTGGCACCGTTGCCGGGCAGTGGCGCGACGCTAGCTGTGTCGACCACGGGTGCGACTCCACCGCTCGTGACGGGGCCTGCATTGGTTGCGCCGCGCCGACGGCGGCGCGAGCGGCGACGCTTGCCGGTGCCCTGACCAGCAACCCCCAACACTCCACCGACCACTGCCGTCACCGGAGCCGCTGCACCGGCTGGGCCGGGAGGAATCGTCGCGGGAGGCGGTGGCTCACTGCCTGCGCCAGATTCGGAAAGGCCGCCCTCGTCTGCGAGGCGCGGACCCGGCGCGGGCTCGACCGGCTTGGGCTTCGGCGGCCGCTCGCGATCGCGCAGCGCGACCAGCAGTGCGGCCACGTGCTTACAGTGCCCGGTCGGACCGCGCCACGCCTGACACGAGCACTTGGACTCGATCACGCCCGTGGCGTTGAGCGTCGCGCTCACTTCGATCGGCTCATCGCTGCGGATCAACACGCGACACGCTGCAGACGCAGCATCGGCGTGCAGATCGCTCACAGCGTTGCGACGTGCGTAGATACGTCCCCTGAGGAAGGCGTTCCCACCCACCAAGCGCTGAATGGCTCGGTCTGAGAGGCGGCCTACGTGCTGTGGGAACGCGGTGATCTCCGAAACCGGAGTTTCTGCGAATTGGCCTTCAGCCATCTTTCTTCTTGCGCTCGAATACGACGCCCGCGCCTCGGCTTCGCCTGGAAATCTCCGGGTCACTGTGTCCGTGTCATGTGAAACACGGACCGTCAGGACACCGGAGTCCCCGCCCCCGTTAGGATGCGGAGGAGCGAGCCAACTGTGCGCCACCCGAACCAGCCTCACAGGCGCGCGCGAACCGAGTCAGCCCCTTGAGGTATCTCGCTCTTTATCATACACGGCCCAAGTCCGGCCGCAATAGGCTTTTTTCAGCGCGACCACTTCCGACGCTTCATGCCCGCGGATGGACTGCGCATTCCCGTCAAGCTCGGACCCGGCGCGAGGCGAACGATCACACTCTTCATGTCCGGCTGAGCACCCGCGGCGGTGGGGAAGTCGCGCTGATATGGCAGGTCGCGCAGGCTCGCGATCGAACAGCCCGCCTCCAGCGCAGCTGCTCGCACGAAACGCCGCAAGCTCTCGCGCGTGACTCCGTGGTGATTCACGCACGCGATCAACACGCCGTCCGGCGCGAGCACGCGCAAGGTCGCGGCGCACAACGCCGTGTAGTCCTTGATGACGCGGAAGCGACCGTGTTTGCTGGTCGAGTAGCTCGGTGGATCGAGCACGGCGCAGTCGAAGCGCTCGCCGCGGGACGCGAGCGCGCGCAGCGCCACGAACGCATCTTCGGCCCAGCTCACGTGGCGCTCGCTCGCGCCTATGCGCGCCACGTTGCGATCGGCCCACTCCAGCGCGGTGCGCGACACGTCGACGGTGCAGGCGTGTGCGGCGCCCCCGACGAGCGCAGCGACGGAGAAGCTGCCGGTGTAGCCGAACAAGTTGAGCACGCGCTTGTCGCGCGCGAGGTTCTGCAGCAGAGCGCGGTTGTCGCGCTGATCCAGAAACAAACCCGTGCGCAGGCCGTCGTTCAGGCGCACCTCGTACGGCACGCGGCGCTCGTGGACGAGCAAGCCGTCCTCGACCGGACTGCCCAGCACGGGTGCCCGCGGCGCGAAGCGCTCGTCGCGCGGATCCACGATCTGGTTGGCCTGCTTGGGGTGGCGCTTGAGATAGGCGCCCGCGAAGCCGAGCGGCGCGAGCGCGGCGAGCAGCGCGCGCTCGTCTGCCTCGCGATCGTCACCGTCGACCCGCACCACCAGGTGCTGGCCGTACACGTCCACGTACACATCCGGCAGGCCGTCGCCCTCCGCGTGCACCAGCCGGAACACGCTCGTCTCACCTGCAGCATACGCGCGCCACAGCCCTACCCGGCGCGCCGCAGCTAGCTGCAAGCTGCGCGCGAGCAGTGCGGGATCGGCGAAGATGCTGGCGTGAGGCGCTTCGACCCAGCGCCGGAGCTCGAGCGGGACCGCCGCTTCCAGCTGCAGCGGCTCGCCTGTCGCCGGGTGCCGCAAGCGCAGGCTTCGCGCGTGCAGGAGCAACCGGAGCGCGGGCGCGCCGCCGTACAGCCGGTCGCCCGCCACGGGGCACCCCAGCGCGGCCAGCTGTGCGCGGATCTGGTGCGTGCGGCCGGTCTCGATGGCGACCGAGAGCAAGCTGCGCTCACCGTGGCGCTCCACCTCGAGCACGCGCGTGCGCGCCTGCTTGGCTCGCGGCTCTCGCGCGCGGCCCACGCGCATCCGGCCGTCGACGTCCGGCACGAGCCAATGCTCGAGCAGACTGCCCGGAGCGGGCGGCTCGCCGCTCACGGCGGCGAGATAGCGCTTGTCGACCTGGCGCGACTGAAAGGCCTCGGCGAGCGCGGCGTTCGCATCGCGCGACAGACTGTAGAGCAGCACGCCGCTCGTGTCTTGATCCAGACGCTGGTGCGTGCCGAGGTAGACCTCCTGCCGGGGCACGCCCTGCTCTTGCGCCAGACGCTCCGCGAGCAAGCCGGGTATGTCTTCGGGCTGACTCGCATCCGGCGCCTGACACGGGATACCAGCGGGTTTGTCGATCGCGACGACCGAGCCGTCGCGATAGAGCTCACAGTCTGCCGGCAGATCGAACAGCTGCGTCGGCCCGGCTCCGCTCAGAAGCCCCGCTCGCACAGCTCTTTCGGCAGCAACGGCGAGGGCCGATCCGAGGTGGTGATCCACAGCTGATGGGCCGCGCGCGTGGCTGCGATGTGCAGCAGATGCCGGGCCTCCGGCGAGTTGCCGTACGACGCCGCCGTGACCTCGACGAGCACCACGTAGTCGAACTCGAGGCCCTTGACCTGGCGCACGTCGGTCACGTCCACGCCGGGTTTGAACGGGAAGTCCTGATCGGCGATCAACCGCACGTGTGGGACCTCCGCGTTCTGCAGACCGCGCGCGTACTCCGCGGCTTGCTCCGGCGTGCGCGTGATCACCGCGATCGACGCCAGCGGCTCGCTGTGGACGAGCGCGCGCAGCGCCTCGGCGAGGAAACCGACGGCTTCACCGGTGTGGGCGAAGCTGAACAGCTCCACGGGCACACCGTGACGCGGCGCGGTGGCGGCGGCCGGGTCGACGAGCTCCCCGAGCACCTCGTTCGCGAACGTCATGATCTGGTAGGTCGACCGGTAGCTGATGCGCAGCGGCTCGATCGAGACGTGCGCGTAACCGAGCTCGTCGAGCACGCGACGCCACTCGGAGAAGCCGTTGTCCATGTACAGGCGCTGCGCCGTGTCGCCGGCGAGCGTCACGCTGTCGCCACGCGCGGTGGCGAGCACCACGCTGAGCTCGAGCGGCGAGAGGTCCTGCGCCTCGTCCACGAAGATGTGCTCGTAGCGAACGGGCTCTTTGTGGCGTGACAGCGGGCCGCGCAGCCGCTGATGGAGGCGGAGCAGCAGCGCGTCGTCTTCCCAGTCGAGCAGCACGTTCTCCGACTCCGAGAGGCCGTCGATGCCGAAGTCGGACTCGAGCGCCTCGCGCTCGGGCGGCGGCGGATCGCTCTTCTTGCGACCTTCGCCCTCCTCGCGCTTGCGCGGCGCGATGTCCTCGCGATCGTCGAGCGCGGCCATGAGCTCGCCGCAGCGCGCCACGCACCAGCGGAACGCGGCCGCGAGCTGCCCGTCGCTCCACTCGCCTGGCGCATGCTTGTCGAGCCCGGCGCGCAGCCGGTCGCGATCGGTGAGCAGCTCCGACCAGGCGGCGATCACGTCCGTGTGCTGCTCGAACTCCGCCGTCTCGCGCTCGATGGCGTGACGCAGCGGCAGTGGCACGGGGTGCTCCGTGTCGCCGGCCCACTGCCGCAGCGCGTGCAGACGCTCACGCAGCGAGGCCTGACTCGACGCACGCCACAGCTCGATCGCGCGCTCGTTGCCTTCGAGATCGGAGGCCGCCGAGCTGAGCTGGTCCGCGAAGCGCCGCTCGAGCTCGTCCACGAGGTCGTCGATGATGCGCAGCATGGCCGGGTGCTTCTTCAACCGCACCACGGCGTCGGGGGTCTCGTCCGTGTAGTCGCGCGGCAGGTCCGGCAGATGTGCGATGCGCAGCTTGCGTGCCCAGGCGTTGTACGTGGTCACGGGCACGCCCGACACGCCGAGCGCAGGCAACACGAACGAGATGTAACGAGCCAGCGCGTCGTTGAAGACGACGATCAGCATCTGATCGGCGCGGAAGCGCTTCGGCTGCTGGAACGCGAGGTACGCCATGCGGTGCAGACCGATCGTGGTCTTGCCGCTGCCAGCGCCACCCTGGATGACGACCAGGCCCGAGTCCGGCCGCGTGATGAGATCGAACTGACGCTTGTCGATGAGCGCGGCGATCTCCGGCAGGTGCTTGTCCTCGCGGCCCTGGCCGTTGACGGCCACGCCGAGCTTGCCGACCGGCTTGTAATCCGACGGCCGCGGCGCGCTGCCCTGGCCGCCGCGCAGCTGCGTGGCGCTATCGCCCGCGCGCACCCAGTGACCGCCGGCGCGCAGCATGAACGTGCCCTGCGGCGCGCCGATGCGCCGCAGCTTGCCGGCAGCGATCGCGAGGCTGCGTCGCGTGAGCACCTCACCTTCGACCAGCCGATCGCCGAAGACCTCGTCGTAGTCGTCGCCTTCTTCGTAGCGATAATAGACGCGGCTCACCGGCGCGTCGCGCCAGTCCACGATCTGCACGCCCGTGCGCGAGTCGAGATACGTGGCGCGCCCGATGAGCACTTCGCGCTTGCGGTTGCCCTCGAGCAGCACCATGCGGCCGAAGTACGGAGACGCGGCGTCCACATCGCCCGTGTTCACGTCGGCACGGCGCGCGGCCACCTGCTGCAAGCGCTCCATCTGGGCGACCAGCGCGGGCACGTCTTCGAGACGCGCTTCCGCGATCTGATCGCGCAACGCGACCAGCTCGTTGTCGTAGTCGACACGTCCTGTGCGGCGCAGCGGGCGGTTCGCCAGGTGCTTCTGCACACGCGCCAGAACGCGCGACTCCTCGTCTACGATCTGTTCGAGCTCCGCGTCCCGGTCGGGCTGATCGACGCGCGCTGGCACTTCGGGCAGTTCACTCATGGTCCTTCACAGCGTTGTTGGCCAAAGCTCCACTGGTTAGCACGATTGGCAGCGCCCTGGGAGGGTCCGTGCCACACTCGCGCACAGGGGCGGCGGGAGGAGCCGCGAAGTCAAAGAGATCTCTGTAGGAACCAGAGCGCCACCGCGCAAGCGATCATTGTCAACGCCCACGCGCCGTGGCGCCGGTCGGGTGCGCTCAGCCTGCGTGCCGCGGGTTGCGCGATCACGACGCACGCGCCGAGCAGCGGCAACACCGGGATCGGACGCTGCGTCGCGATCACGAGGCACGTCGTGACCGCGTAGCCCGCGGCCAGCGCCAGCACGCTCCGCCGCAGCGGCAGCGCATGCGCGCGCGTCGCGGCCAGGTACAAGCTCGTGAACACGACGTCACCCACGCCGAGCAGCGGCGCGAGCTCGTCACTGCCGAGCATCGGCCACGGCAGCGCCGCGAGCGACAGCGCCAGTGGCTCTTCGGCGATGGCTTTGCTGATGCCGCCCGGCTGCGTGACGCTCCAAAGGTCGGCGAGGCTCGAGACGACTGCGACGAACAACAGATGGCCGGGATGTTGGATGCGCCGGCCCACGAGCGCGCCGACTCCCGTGCCGATCAACAGCAGACCGACGAGCACCACGGACGCGGAGACGCTCAGCCCAACTCGGCTGCGTCCAAACGCCGCACCCACGAGCAGCACGAGACCGATGCTGGCACCGAGAAGACACGTCCGGGCACTTGCAGGAACCCGTGAAGCAGTGCCCAAAGTACAGGCGACGACGCAGGAAAACGCGAAGAGATAGGCGACGAGAGGTGCGGCCGAGGAATACATGGCGAGCCCGACGGTTAGCCAGAAGCTCGCGAATGACAGCGCCACGGCCGAAAGCCACGCGCGGCCCGTATCTGTCTCCGACGACAGCCGTCCGGCCCCCGTTTCGCTCCCCAATGGCATGCCTCTCCATGGTACACGCTCACCCCGCAGAGGCCTGCTCGCCGGGTCATCGCAGCTGCTGCGGCGCTTTTTTGCAGGGCGAGGTGCGCAAATCGGCGCAAGCCTTTTGCGAGAGGCCTTGGTTCGTGGAAGTGTTGGGCTCGAAGCTCGGCTTAAATTCATCTGCCCGCAGCGCGTCAGCCGTTTTTCGGGCTGCGGTCATGACTTCGAAACAAACCGCTGATTGAGACACACAACTCTTTGAGGATGTGATCTCCTAGGCGATACTTCGGCACTTGGAAATGTTGAATAGTCCGCAATCAAAAGGCGATGGGGAGCAACGCAGGACACCGGCCGGCGAGCTGCGCGCGTTCGTAGCCACGATGCTGGGAGGCCGCAGCTGGGTCGTCGACTTGCTGCCCAATTATGAACTCCAGATCGGGAGCGACGCCGAAGCGGACATCCGCATCGACGTGGAGGACGTCGTGCCCAAGCACGCGACTCTGTGTTGGACGGGAGAAGACATCGTCCTCAAGGAGTTCGGCGCCGAAGACGGCGTGCACCTCAACGGTGAGCGCATCACGGACAGCGTCAAGGCCAAGCCGGGCGACGAAATCGACATCGGTCCCGCGACGTTGGTGGTGAACGTCACTGTGGCCCCGATCAGCAAGGGGCGTCGCTCACTCACGCACCAGGAGTTCGCAGAGCGTCTCGCCGAAGAGCTGTCTCGTGCAGCTCGTGGCGGCCGAGTCACTTGCCTGATGATGCTCAAGTCGAAGTCCGGAGACGGCTCGCGCCTCGCGGATGCGGCGCTCAGCACCTTCCGCGCCGGCGACATCGTGGGCACCTACGCGCACGACGAGATCGAATTCCTGCTGCCCGATACGCCACCGAAGGTCGCGCGCGCGGTGGTCGAGCGCTTGCTGGAGACCTCTGCGACGGAAGGCGCGCACGTGGGCCTCGCCGTGGCACCTGGAGACGGCGATGATGCCGATGTGCTCGTGCGCGCCGCGCGCGATGCATTGGCGAACTCCATCCAGACCGGCGTGACCATCTCGCGCACGGGCGTGGCCGAGCAGCAGACGGAGCCTTCGGCGCACACGGAGACCACGCGCCTCTTGCTGCAGGATCTGCAAGCGGCGGCGCAGAAGGACGAGCCGGTGCTGTTGATCGGCGAGCCGAACACCGGCAAGCGCACGTACGCGCGGCTGATCCACGAGAAGGGCCCGCGAGCATCCGGGCCGTACGTGGTGATCCCGTGCGCGGGCCTGGTCGATCAGGAGTCGATCACGAAGGCGTTCGGCGAGGACGGCGGCGACGTCAGCAAGAGCCTCGCGGAGACGGCGACGGGCGGCACCCTGGTGTTGGACGACATCGGCGATTTGCCGCTGCCGGGCCAGCGGCGCCTCTTGCGCCTGTTCGCGCAAGGCAGCGAGGACTACGGCATCGTGGCGACGACGCACCGTGATCTGCCGGCGCTGTGCCAGGTGGGCGCGTTCAGCCGCGAGCTCTACGACAAGGTCAGCGTGCGCCGCATCAGCGTGCCAGCGCTGCGCATGCGTCAGGAGAGCATCGTGCCGCTCGCGCAGAACTTCGCGGAGCAGTTCAAGCCAGACAAGCCGATCAAGCTCTCGGCGGGCGCCATCGAGAAGATGCGTTCGTACGCCTGGCCGGGCAACGTGCTCGAGCTGCGTAACGCGATGGAGCGAGCGCTCGCGCTCGCGGACGGCGGAGAGATCCTGGCGGAGCACCTGCCCGGCGATCTGACGGACACCGGCGAAGGCCGCCTGCGCGATCACGTCGGCTCGGTGGAGCGCGACGCCATCATCAAGGCGCTCGCCGACAATAACTACAACCAGACCCACGCCGCGCGTCTGCTCGGCATCTCGCGCCGTGCGCTCATCTACAAGATGGAAAAGTACGGGCTGAAGCCGCCGCCTGCGGGCGGCGGCGCCGCGAGCAAGAAGTAGGCAATCCACACGCCCGCAGCCCTCAGCTGCGGGCGTGTTGCGTTTGGCGCGCCGCCCACGGCCGGCGAAGAGAGTGGAACCGCCAAGGCGCCAAGACGCCAACGAGAATCGGGGGTTGGGTGGAGACACCCAACTCGCCGCGGTAAACGTCGGTCGCGCCTCAACTGAGCGCCTCGGGCAAGAGGCCTGCAGCGCGCCGAACCAACACCAGACTCTCTTGGCGTCTTGGCGGTGACCCCTCTTCGCTCTCGCGCCAGGTTTAAGTACTGCATGCTCGCTACGGGGTGCGTAGCAAGCGCGGTTGGCGGGGACTCGGGTGGCTCACCTGGGACAGCTGCTTCCTGCAGCTGTCGGCGGCATAATCGCGAGTGGTTCCGCTATTTCACGACGCGCAGATACGGCGGCAAGGCTTTGCCACGGCGGCGCGGCGCTCCGGGTCGGCTCGAGTCGCGGCGCTGGCGATCGTCGCCCGCACCACGCAGCACGGCCACCACCGGCTCCTTGTTGCGACGCGAGCTATCGTCCGAACGATCGGAGCGGCTCGGCCACGGCAGCACGCCATCGCTTTCACGCGTGCGACCGCTCGATTCCTTGCTCAGCTTCGCGCGCTGTGTCTCGCGCTCCACTTCGGCAACGATCTCCGCCGGCATGCTCTCCGGCCAGACCATGCCTCGGCCCTCGTCCCCGACCAATGCGAAGATCGCTGTCCACGGGACGTTGCAAGCGAAGGGGGTGCGGCTGAAGGACAAGGTTCCGAAGATGCCGTGTTCGTCCACCCTCAAATCGGGGATGGGAATCGGCATATCGAGTCCGACCTGCAACACCAGCTGAGCTTGGTGCCTCAACCATGGCGGTACGACCACGTCGCTCACGCGCGGGTCGAGGTGGATGAATAGCGACCCCTTGCGGAGAAGCTGATTGGCGACATCACGCTTATACGGCAGCGGTCCGTCCGACATGTGTATCTTCTTAGCGGATCTATCCTACATGCGCCAAGCAGCATTCCACCCTTTCCGCGCTTGTGCTGACGATTTTTGGTCTTATGCTGTCCTGCGTATGGGTGCCATGGGGGCGCCACGGTTTCGACGGGGGTGCTGAAGCGCTGGTTGCGTGTACGTCGGCCAAAGACGACGCAAATACCTTTGGAAAACAAAACAGCCAACAACAACGCTGTCGCTCTCGCGGCCTGAAAAACCGCGTAGCCGTCCTCATGCAGAACCTTGCCAGTGCTTCGCATGAGGGCGTGATAAAGACTGGCTAGCGTCTGATCGCGTGACTCGGGTCAGAGGCGAAATTTAGGGTCACTCGCGACGAGGAGAGCCTGTCCGTGGGCGCGATACGTCGCTAAATTAAATCGCGGAATACGCACGTAGAAGCCAACGTAGATGCCTCTCGGACGCGGGTTCGACTCCCGCCGCCTCCACCATTTTCGCCGCTGAGCCCACCGGGCTCACGGCCCCTTTGGGCAACCTGACTGCGACTTCAGCCGCCTCGTCGACGAAGGTACCGCGGTTGACGCAGCGCGTTTCGCGATGTGGACCATTTACAGCGACGCGCATCGCTTGCACCGGCCGCGGCTCGAGGTCGTCGACGGCGAGTTGGCGGACTCGCTCGAGAAGCCCGAGCGCGCCGATCAGGTGCTGAACGAAGTCGTCGCGCGGCAGCTCGGTCCTGTCGCACTGGCCGTGGAGCACGGGCTCGAAGCCGCCGCTCGCGTCCACAGCGCTGACTATCTTCGCTATCTGCAGCACGCATGGCAGAACTGGGCGGCGCTCGGGCGCACGCGAGACGTGCTGCCGTATTGCTTCGCGGTGCGCGGCATGGGGAAAGTTCAGCCGGATCACCCGGACGGGCTCGCCGGCTACTACGCAATGGACGGCGCCGCGCCGATCGGCGCCGGGACTTGGCAGGCGGCACGCAGCTCCGTCGACTGTGCGCTCAGCGCGCTCGAGCGCATCAGCCAGCAGCGCGATCGCGCCGCGTTTGCGCTGTGCCGTCCACCGGGCCACCACGCCGGAGCCGATTATCTCGGCGGCTACTGCTACCTGAACAACGCCGCGATCGCCGCGCAGCGCCTGCGCGACGAAGGCTGCGCTCGAGTCGCGGTGCTCGACATCGACCACCACCACGGCAACGGCACGCAGCAGATCTTCTACGAACGCAACGACGTGCTGTTCGTCTCCTTGCACGCGGACCCGGCGCGCGAGTACCCGTATTTCCTCGGTCACGCGCAGGAGCGAGGCGAGGGTCCGGGCCTCGGCTTCAACCTCAACCTGCCGCTGCCAGAGGGCGCGGATTACGCTCGCTGGAGCGAGGCGCTCCACACCGGTTGTGCTGCGATCGAAGCGTTTGCTCCCGACGCGCTCGTCGTCTCGCTCGGTGTCGACACGTACGAGGCGGATCCGCTCTCGACGTTCAGGCTGAAACCGAGCGACTTCCTGCGTGTAGGAGAGCGGATCGGCGCTTGCCGCGTACCGACGCTGTTCGTGCTGGAGGGCGGCTACGCGCTGACGGAGATGGGCAGCAACGTGGTGAACGTGCTCGAAGGCTTCGAGCACCGCGCGTGACGAGGGTGGGTCAGCGCGAGCGCAACGCGTTCGAGGCTTCCAACTGGGCCAGGAACGTGGCGTCTAGCGGGATGAGAGTCACCCGCAGATCCCCGCTCTGCAGCAGATTCTGCACCTCCAGGACATCGAACAGCGCCTCCGACAGCGGCTTGTCTCTGGCGATCTGGGCCAGGGCGGCTCCGACGATGTTCGGACGCATCGCGGCCGCCTTTGCGAATTCGCTGGACGCTTCGCGTTCTGCCGCCGAGCGGATGACATTGACCCGGTTGTGTCCATCCTGTTGGATGGCCGCGGTGACCTGACGTAACCGATTGACGACCTTTTGTTCGATCTGCGCGATCATGAGCTCGTCACGGAAGTGAACCTTTCGCACGTACACCGACCCCGTGCGGTAGCCCCACTCTTGCGAGCGCTGCGAGACTTCGTCGCGAACCGACTGGCTCATGCCATGGCGCTCCTCCAGCATGCGCTCGAGCTTCATGTTGCTCAGGCAGCGCACGGTCGCGCTCGACACGTTCGCGCGCAAGGAGCCGCGCGGGTCGGAGTTCTTGTACAGAAAGGCGATGGGATCGCTGACGTACATCTCGTACCAGACGCCGATGCCCATGGGTGCGCCCTCTTCCGAGTTCACGGGTTGCGAGCGCAGGTAGGTTTGATCGAGCCGCAGGTCGACCTCGTAGCGGCGCCCGAAGAACGGCACGAGCGCGGCGAACGGGCCCATGCTGCTCCACGGAAAGTGCAGCCCGGGCTCCGTTTCCGTCCAGCGCACCTTGCCGAACAGCTCGTACACCAGGCACTGGCGCTCGCGTACCACCGCGTACAAGCAGAACAGCCGCGCGATGTGCAGCGCGACCGGCACGAGGATGAACGAGCCGAAGAACGCCACCGCCGTGGCGACGAGAAAGCTCATGGGCGGACCTCCGCGTTGTTGCCGAGCACGAGTGACTTCGCTTTTTGGAACAGCGGCAAGCGCGCGTTCCGCACGTACGCAGACAGCACGTGCGGTCCGTAGCCCTTGAGTGCCTGCAGCTGCTCCGCGAGCGCGAGCAGCGGCTGCACCTCGGCCTCGGCGTTCAGGGTCTCGATCTCCACCGCGCGCCGCGACATCACGATCTTCTGGTCGGCCGCGGCTTGCGCGAGGCTGACCTCGCTCGACACCTGGTTGTGTGCCGTGTTGATGGCCGCGAGCGCGGACTCCACATCGCCCGGTGGATCGATGCCAGTGATGAGCGCCGCGTCCAGCGACACGCCGTAGCGTGCGGCCGCGGACGCGCACTCGCGGTTCATGTGCTCGCCCAGATCGCGCAGGTGCTTGCGGAGATCGTTGATCGAGATCCGTTGCACGATTTCCGCGGCGCTGCCCTGGATCGCGACGTTCTCCACCGGATTGTCTGGGCCAGAGAAATTGGCGATGCGGTCGCGCAGCACCGAGATGAAGTAGCCCATCACGTGTGCGATCGGGTGCTTCACGCCGAACAGGTACGCGTACATGTTTCGCTCGGAGACCGTGTAGCGCAGCTGGCCCGTGAGCCCAATGTTCAGCTGGTCCTTGGTCACAGCCTGCAGCACCTGGCCGGCCTCGTTCGCCTGCGGATCCTCTGGATCGAAGCCGATGGACGCGGTGGACGTGGCGACGGACGCGCGATGCACGTCCTGCCAGGGGAACTTCCAGTAGAAGCCCGGCCGGATCACCTGCACCTGCGGGTACGCGTAGCGCTCGCGCTCATCGGGCCGCAGCGCCTCGGACACGGCGTCCTGCAGGGTCGTGCGCTCCCCGAGGCGTTGCGCGCGCCCGAACGTGGTCAGGACCGCGCGCTCGCTCGGGCCGACGGTGTAGAAGCCGCCGAGACCGTAGCGAAACACGAACCACAACAAGAATCCGAACATCAAGCCCGCGATCACACCCATGGCCCTACCCTCCGCGCGCCATCGTAGCGGCGCAACACGTCGCTCGACAGTTCCTGGCCGAGGCGCTCGTCGCAGCGCGGCCCGTCGGCTAGGCTTGCGATTGCAGCACCCATGCGCCTCGAAGCCCACCTGACCACGCACGACTTGCAACATGCGTTGACCCAGCTCACGCCGATCGCCGTCGCGCTCGATCCGGGCTCGCCCCAGCGCCAGCTCGCGATCAAGGCGCCGTGCACCGTATCGCTCGAGCGCGAGCGCGGACTGCGCTTGAAGACTGAGCTGCAGCTGCAGTGGGACGTGATCGGGCTGCGCGTGCCCGTCACCTTGCGGCACGTGGAGGTCTTGCTGTCGCCGAGCGTCGAATTGCACGAGGATCAACCCGTGCTCCTGTTCGGGGTGCACATCGAGTCGGCCGACGTCTCCGCGATCCCCGGCTTCCTGGAAGACGTGCTGGTGGCGCGCGTGAACGATGCGCTGTCCCGCCCCGATGCGCGCTTCCGCTGGCGCTTCCTCGAGACCCTGGACTTCCAGTTCCCGCTTCCACCGCACGTGCAGCCGGCATTCAAAATGCGCCTGTTTGCGCGCGGCGGGGAGGTGCATGTGCACGACGACGCGCTGCGCCTCGCGATCGACTGGGGCCTGACAGCGGAGGCTGCACGCGCCGCGCCCCGTCTCTGATCGCAGAAAGCGCCCTGACCACGCGGGGTTCGCTGCGAACACAAATGGCGTCCGCGGCCGGTTTGGGGTAAGCGTTCTGCCTGGGTCTGTGAGTTCGATAGGTCATCGACCGGGAGGCTTGTGATGCTTGCTTCGACTGATCCCAGGTGTTCGAGCGCAGTATCAACGCGCGGTTTGCCGCGAGTGCTGCTGGGCATGTTGGCTGCGGCCTGCGCCTGGTCGCTGCAGCTCGGCGCTGCGCAGGCGAGTACCACCATTGCAGGAGATCTCGATCTGCACGTGCCGGTGTCCATCAATGGCGTTGGAACCGGTGGTGGATTCGGAATTCGTATCGGGCAGGAGCTGCACCTGCCGCTCGTCTCCGTGAACCCGGAGATCGGCTTCACGTACGCCTCGTTTTCGAAGGACGCGCCGCCTGACATCTACCGCGGCATCGCGGGCGTTCGGCTCGGCGTCGGCGAGCTGATCCGCTTCGGCGTGATGGCGCACATCGGCTTCGGCTACGTGTCGTGGAAACCCCTGCCACGAAACTACAGTCACTCCGGCCTCACATACGACGCCGGCGTGTTCGTGGAGTTCACCGCGCTGCCGCTGCTGAACATCGGCGTGCACGCGGCCTACAACCGCATGAGCGACGATGAAGATCAGCCCGACATCCTGCACTGGATGTCGCTCGGTGTGCACGGCACGGTCGTGCTGTAGCAACCTTGCAGGGCTGCGGGGTTAATCACAGCGGCGGTCGCGGGACCCGCTACGCAAGCTCCGCGGCTCCCGACCTCCGAAAGTTAATCACAACGGCGGTCGCGGGACCCGCTCCGCAAGCTCCGCGGCTCCCGACCTCCGAAAGTTAATCACAGCGGCGGTCGCGGGACCCGCTCCGCAAGCTCCGCGGCTCCCGACCTCCGTTTGCAGTTTCGGCGCGAGGCCCGCCGATCCGCAGCCCTTCGGCCGCTTGTCAGCTGCCGATCGGCACCCTAAAAGTGAAGCCCATGACCACTTCCCTCGTCACGGGCGCCAACCGGGGCATCGGCCTCGAGCTGGTCAAGCAGCTGAAGCAGCGCAAGCACAAGGTCACGGCGGTGTGCCGCAAGACCTCGGCGGAGCTCGACGCGCTCGGTGTGGAGGTTGTGAGCGGCATCGACGTGGGTAAGCCCGGCGCGGAAGCCCAGCTCGGAGAGCGCTGCGGCGTCGAGCTGCTCGACTGGGTGATCGCCAACGCAGGCGTCCTCAGCGACGAGTCGATCGACCAGCTCGACTTTGCGGCCGTGGAGCAGCAGTTCCAGGTCAATGCCCTCGGCGTGCTGCGCACCGTGTATGCGCTGCTGCCGCGCTTGCACGAGGGCTCGAAGCTCGCGCTGATCACGAGCCGCATGGGCTCCGTCGCCGACAACGGCTCCGGCGGCTACTACGGCTATCGCATGTCGAAGGCGGCGCTGAACGCGGCTGGCAAGTCGCTCGCCATCGACCTGAAGAGCCGCGGCATCGCCGTCGCGCTGCTCCATCCGGGCTTCGTGCGCACGCAGATGACGGGCGGTCAGGGCGGCGTCGAGCCACAGCAGGCAGCTGCACAGCTCCTCGAGCGCATCGATCAGCTCACGCTCGCGACGAGCGGCACGTTCTGGCACGCGAATGGCGAGGTCCTGCCCTGGTGAAGCGTGCGGCCATCGCATGCGAAGCCATCCCAACCGCAACGGAGTGCAGCAAAACACATGATCAAGCGTCTCTCTGAGCCCGTCCCGCCCGACACCATCCTGCCCACCCGCACGCAAGAGCAAATCGCGACCGCGCAAGAGAACGTGAGAGGTCTCCTGCAGTTCTTGGGTGAAGACCCGGAGCGCGAGGGCCTGCAAGACACGCCCGCGCGCGTGGTGCGCGCGCTGGGCGAGCACTTCAGCGGCTACGGCCTCGACCCCGGGGAGTACCTCGCGAGGACCTTCGAAGAGGTCGAGGGCTACGACGAGCTCGTGCTGGTGAGCGACATCGAGGTGTTCAGCCACTGCGAGCATCACATGGTGCCGTTCGTCGGGAAGGCTCACGTCGCGTACATCCCGAACGGGCGCGTGGTGGGTCTGAGCAAGCTGGCGCGCGTCGTCGACGTGTTCGCGAAGCGCCTTCAGGTCCAGGAGAAGCTGACGAAGCAGATCGCGGATGCGATCGAGGTGCACCTGCAGCCACAGGGCGTGGCCGTGATCCTGCAATGCCAGCACTTCTGCATGTGTTACCGCGGCGTGAAGAAGCCCGGCTCCTGGACGACGACCAGCAAGCTGCACGGCCTGTTCCTGGTGGACGCTGCGGCCCGCATGGAGCTGCTTACGCTGATAGGCCTGAAACGCGGCATCGCCAGCGGTGGAGACTGAGCGCATGAACGTCGCGGCGGTGGACATCGGCACGAATTCGGTGCGCCTGCTGATCAGCAACGAGCGCGGCGAGGCGCTCGAGCGCGAGATGGTGATCACGCGCCTCGGGCAAGGTGTGGACGATACGGGAGCGCTGCACCCGGACGCGATCGCACGCACCACCGCCGTGCTCGCGCAATACGCGGCGTTGCTCGCGAAGCACGGCGTGAGCAAGGTGCGCGCGGCCGCGACGAGCGCCGCCCGCGATGCGCGCAATCGCGAGGACTTCTTCGCCGCGGCCGAAGCCGCGCTCGGCACGCGTCCGGAGCTGATCTCGGGCGAGGAAGAGGCCGCCCTGTCTTTTCGCGGCGCGACGACGGGCCTCGAGCCCGCGCGCGGACCGTTCCTGGTGGTGGACATCGGCGGAGGCTCGACGGAGCTCGTGCTCGGCACGAGCGCTCCGGAGGCCGCGATCTCCGTTCCGATGGGCTGCGTGCGCATGACCGAGCGGCAGCTGAAGTCGGATCCCCCGCGCCCCGCCGAGCTGGCAGCCGTGGCGGCGGACGTCCAGGCGATCATGAAGGACGTGAAGCGCGCGGTGCCGGTCCAGCGCGCGCGCCTGATGATCGGCCTCGCGGGCACCATCACAAGCCTGGCGAGCCTGCGCCAGGGCGCGCTGCGTTACGACCCCGCGCTCACTCATCACAGTCGGCTCACGCGCGCAGACGTGGACGAGCTGTGTGAGCGCCTGGCGTCGGCCACGATCGCGGAGCGGCGGACCATGCTCGCGGAGCCCAAGCGCGCAGAGGTGATCGTGGGTGGTGCGCTGGTTCTGCGGACCATCCTGCACGAGCTGGACATCACCGAGCTGATGGTCAGCGAGACGGACATTTTGGATGGCCTGGCGGCCACGCTGCTCGAGGGGTAGCCGAGCGGGGTCAGCGGCGTAGCGGACGGAGGGCTGGCGTCAGGTTTAGAGGGCGCTGCTCGCGCGTTACGCCGCTTGGCGTCGATGGTTTTGTTCCTGGGTCGTCACTTGAGTCTGGCGCCGAACGGGCGCAGCCTGTTCGCACCATGCAGAACTCGCGTATCGCCCTGAGCGCGCTGGCGATCTCTGCCAGCGCAGCCTGCCAACCCCCCGCTGCAGCGCCCACTTCGGCTGCAGACGAAACCGCGCCCGTCGTCGGCCGGTTGATCACGCGTGATGGCGTGATCGATCTCCACGTGGGTGCGTTTGCCGACTCGCGGGATCCGGTTCCGACCGGCTCCTATGCGCAGCTCATGGCTGACGTGGCCAACAAAGGCAGCGTCGAGGACGCGCGCAGCGCGAGCCCCCGGCCTGTCACGCGCGAAGCTCCCGGCATCGAGCACGACCGCGAAAGCTTCCTGCGACGCTCCTTCTGACGCGCGCTCACCGGGACGGCGGGCATCGGCCCGCCGCCGTGAGCTGCGTTCGGCTCACTCGGCGACGAGCTCGAACGTCTCGCTAGAGCCGAGCGCGATGAGCTCCACGATCACCGGCGACAGCCGATAGCGCTGCAGCACGCCCGCGGACAGCTCCGAAGCGCCGCGGATTTGCTTCAGGCAGTCCGCCGCACCGCACTCGCAGGGAAACGGCGACTGCATGCGCCACTCCGTCGAGGGATAGAAGAAGGTCAGCTCCTGTCCCACGGCGATCGGCCGCAGGCTGATCACCTGGCGGGCGCGCACGTCGATGAACAGGTTCGGATCACAGCTGTGGTTCAGGTAGCGCAAGAACGTGGGCAAAGGCTCGGCGTGCTGGTCGAAGGCCATCTGGATGCTGTGGCGCCAGGGCTGCGAGCGGACGGGACCGAACTCCAGGGGACAAAACACGGCATTGGACGGGAATGCGCGCTTGGCGAAGACGCCCAACCCCACGGCGTTCTCGGCCAGCTCGTAGTCGGCGACGGTCGGAACTCTCACTCGAATATCCTTTCGACGTGGGCTGCCGCAGCGCCGAGATCGAGCGCGGCTGGCAGCGGTACACCGTGAGCTACTGCTGAGCGATGCAGTCGAACGGTGCCATCGACCCTGGGCCGAAAGGTAACGCATCTCGGAGCGGCGCAAGCGGCGACCTGCACTCCGATCCGTGCACGGGGCAAATCGCCGGCGCGCATGTGCTCCATTGCGCGCGCTTTAGTCATAGGGGCGGTCGCGGGACCGGGGCCTCGTTGGCCGAGACGACGTCGTGTGCGCCGCCGCGCTGCAGGATGGAGAGGGCGATGTCGCGGCGATCGCGATCTTCCACGTGCACCGCGATCAGGATGTTGCCGCCGTTGATCTTGCCCTCGTAGCGCTTGGCCTCGATCTCCGGGATGCCCATGCCCACCAGCGCGCCGGCGATCCCGCCCAGGGTCGCGACCGCAGCGGCGCCGCTGAGAGCGGCGAGGATCGGGCCCGCGGCCAGGAATGCACCGGCGCCCGGGATGGAGAGCGCGCCGATGCCGAGCAGCACGCCCAGCGCCCCGCCGATCGCGCCGCCCGCACCCACGCCGGCGATCGCGCCCTCGGGTGCCTTCGTGTGGTGCTCGTGAGCGAAGTCGCGCGTGCCGTCTTGATCGGGGAACAGCACGGACAGCGAGGACTGCGGGATGCCGACTTGCTGCAGCTCCGATACGACCGTCTCCGCTTGCCGCTCCGAGTCCAAGATCGCCAGGATGGATTTGTTCATCGCAAGCTCCTCCAATGCCTCGGCACGGACGTTGCGCGCGTCGAGGGACTAGAGAAGGTTCCCCTGCAAAGCTCAGGCCGAGCCTCGAAGCTGCGTGAATACACGCGCCATCTCCGCGCGTGCGGCACATGTGGCAGATCAGCCTGACGCGACCCGTCTCAAAACTCGATGCCGCGCTGGGCGCGGATGCCGCTGTCGTACGCGTGTTTGACGAGGCGCATCTCGGTCACGGTGTCCGCGAGCTCGATCAGCTCCGGGCGCGCGCCTCGACCCGTCACGCACACGTGCAGCCCCTCCGGCCGCGCCGCGAGGGTACGCACCACCAGGTCGACCGGCAGGTAGTCGAAATCCACCACGATGTTGAGCTCGTCGAGGACAATCAGCTGGTACGCAGGCTGGTCCCCGCGGCAGCGCTCGATCAGCTGCTCCACGAGCGCGAAGCCCTCGCGCGCCGAACGCATGTCCGCCTGGCGATTCTGCGTGTCCCAGGTGAAGCCGTCGCCCACGATGAAGTGCTCGATCTCGTCGAAGCGCTTGAATGCCGCGGCCTCGCCCGTCTTCCACGAGCCCTTCGTGAACTGCACCACGGCGACCTTCATGCCGTTGCCAGCGGCGCGCAGCGCCAGACCGAAACCCGCCGTGCTCTTGCCCTTGCCATCTCCGGTGTGCACGAGCAGCAGGCCCTTCTTGTCGCGGCGCGCGCGCACGTCGGCGTCCTGCTTGGCCTTGAGCTCCTGCATGCGCTGCTTGTGCTCGGCGTCTTTGTCCGCTTCGCTCGGCTCCCCGGGATCACGCTCGTCCTGGCTCATGCTGTCTCTCCACGGGCTAAGGCGCGCAGGCGCTCGCAGTCCACGTGCTGCTGCACATGATCGGCGAGGCGCTCGTAAGGATCGCCGCTGTCGGCGGCTGGCTCGACCTGCGCCGGCAGGCCGCGCTGCGCACGCAAATGGCCGAGGATCAGCCCGCGCGCCTCGGCCGTGTCGAACAAGCGGTGCAGCATCGTCGCGAGCAGCGGACCGCGCGCGTGACCCTCGGGGCTGCCGTCTTCGAGGCGCAGGGCTGGCTCGCCGGCCACGCCGCAAAGCCGGCCGTGGTGCAACACGAAACCCTCCACAGGCGCGCGGCCGCCGAAGACCTGCAGCTGTCCGCGGCACTGCAACGTGCGCTTCGGCTGCTCGAAGCGGGTGAAGTGTGGCAACAAGCCGAGCGCGGGCAGCTGTCCCTCGGCGCCCGTGAGCTCCACGCCTTCGGGGTCTTCGATGTGCTCCCCCATGATCTGCGCTCCACCGCAGATGCCGAGGATCGCGCCGCCGCGCGCCGCTCGCAGCTGCAAGGCTTCCGCCAGCTCGGTCTCGCGCAGGAACGCGAGGTCGTGCGCGGTGGCCTTGCTGCCCGGCAAGATCACGAGATCCGCTTCGAGCAGCTCGCGCGCCGCAGCCGTGAGCCGCAGCTGCACGCCCGGCTCGCGCGCCAGTGGCAGCACGTCTTCGAAGTTCGCGAGGCACGGCGTGTCCACGATCGCGATCTCGAGCTCGCGCAGCCCTGCGCGGCGGCGGCCGCGGTAGCGCGTCTGCGCCAGGCTGTCCTCGTCCGGCAGGCCGAGCTCCCCCATGTGCGGCACGATGCCGAGCACCGGCAGCCCGCTCTGCCGCTGCAGGTAGGTCACGCCGTCTTCCAACAGGCTGACGTCGCCGCGGAACTTGTTGATCACCAGACCGCACATGCGCCGTCGCACGTCGTCCGGGAGCAAGGCCAGGGTGCCGAGGATCGACGCAAACACGCCGCCCCGATCGATGTCCGCGACCAGGATCGCGCGCGCATCCGCGCAGCGCACGGCGGCGAGATTCGGCACGTCGTGCGCGTGCAGGTTGATCTCGGCCGGGCTGCCCGCGCCTTCCAGCACGATCAGCTCGTGGCGCGCGCGCAAGAGGCGCAGCGAGTCCTCGACGGCGCGCAGGATCTCCGGGCGCTTCTCCCACAGCTCGCGAAAGCGAAAGCTGCCCTGCGAGCGACCGAGCAGCACGAGCTGCGAGCGCAGCCCGGGCTCCGGCTTGAGCAGCACGGGGTTGTGCTCGATCGCCGGCGCGACGCGCGCGGCGTACGCTTGCACCGCCTGCGCCACGCCGATCTCCCCGCCGTCCGCGCACACGTACGCGTTGCGCGCCATGTTCTGCGCCTTGAACGGCGCGACGTTCACGCCCTGGCGCGCCCACACGCGACACAGCCCGGCCACGAGCGTGCTCTTGCCCGCGTCCGAGCCCGTACCGAACACCATCAACGTGTCTGCGCTCACGGCTCCACCTCCGCGCGCAGCGCCGCCACGAGCCGCGCGCGCTGCTCCGGCCCGCAGCCCGCGATGCGAACGTGCCTCGGCCAACCGAACGAGCTGCAGCTACGGACGGCGATGGCGTGGCGCGCGAGCAAGCGCGCGCGCAGCGCGTCGGCATCCGGCACCTGCAGCAGAAAGTACGGCGTCACGCTGTCGACGACGGGCAGCCCCAGCTCGCGACACGCAGCGACGAGCGCCGCGCGGCAGGAGAGCATGTCTTCGCGCACGCGTGCGACGTACGCGCTCTGACCGCACGCAGCCACGATGGCTGCCTCCGCGAGGTTACTCACCATCCAGCTCGGACGTCTCGCGTCGAGGCGCTCGATCCACGTCGCCGACCCGAGCGCGTAGCCGGCGCGCAGGCCGGGCAGCGCGTGCTCCTTCGTGAGTGAGCGCACGAGCAGCGCGTTGTCGGGAAAGCGCACGGCGGCGTCCCCGTGCAGCTCGGACAGCGCGAGGAAAGCTTGATCGATCAGGAACAGGCAGCCCGAGTGCTCCGCACACAGCTCGCGCACGCGCAGCGCGGGCAGCGCGCTGCCGTCTGGGTTATTCGGCTGACACAGGTACACGCCCGCGGCGCGCTGCTCCGCGAGCGCGCGCGACAGCTCGCTGAGATCGAGCGCGGCGCCCGGCTCCGGGTACGCAGGGTGCTCGACGACCACCACCCCGTGTGCCCGTGCGGCGAGCAGCGGCTCCGAGAACGTGGGCCCCGCGATGAGGAGCGGCCCCGGCGCGCCGCGCAGCAGCGAGACCGCCGCCCACAGCAGCTCCGTGCTGCCGTGACCCACGGCGATGCGGGCCGGGTCCACGTCGCACACGTGCGCGAGCGCCGCGCGCGCGCCCGCCGCTCCTGGCTGCGGGTACGTGTCGAGCGCGGCCGCTCGCACCGCGCGCACCACCTCCGGGTGCGGGCCCCGGGGATTGACGTTGACGGAAAGATCCAGGACGGCGCCGCGCACGAGTCCCAGCGCGGCGAGCTCGGAGTCCGCCACGCCACCGTGGATGCGCGGCGCCTCAGACAAGGCCGCCTCCGCGCTGCCACAGCACCAGCGCCGCGAGCGCCAGCGCGAGCCAGCCGGCGTGCCGGCACAGGACGAGCGCGCGTCGTAGATCCGCGCGCCCGGGGCGAGGCAGCGCCGCTCCGAGCACGTAACACTCCGGCTTGTCGAGCTGCACGCCGAGCAGACCAGCGGCCATGGCCATGGGGTGGCCGCCGTTCGGGCTGGGCGTGCGCCGGCGATCGGCGCGCCAGACATCGAGGCCGCGCTGCACGGATAGCCGCTGCGAGCGGCTGCAGCTGAGGGCGGCGAGCCACAACAAGAGCGCCGTGAGGCGCGCCGGCAGCAGATTGGCGACGTCGTCCAGGCGCGCCGCCGCCTTGCCCAGCCATTCGTAGCGCCCGCGGTAGCCGATCATCGCGTCCAGGGTGTTGATGGCGCGGTACGCGACCGCGCCCGGGAGCCCGAAGCAAGCGAGGTAAAACAGCGGGGCGACCACGCTGTCCGACAGGTTCTCCGCGAGCGATTCGATCGCCCCGTTCACGAGGTCCGGCTCCTCGAGCTGAGCCGCGTCGCGACTGCACAGCCAGGACAGGCGGGCGCGCGCGGCGGGCAAGCCCTCATCGAGCGCGCGATCCAGCTCGCGCGCTGCGTCGAGCAGGCCGTACAGGCACACGCACGCGTAGAGCACGAGCGCTTGCAGCGCGAGCGATAGCCCCGCGTGAGCTCGCGCCGACAGCCAGAGCGCGCCGAGCACGAGCGCGCACGCCAGCGCCGGCAAGCCGAGGGCGAGCACGAGCCCCGCACCGAACGCGGAGCGAGCGCGCGCGAGCGGCGCGTGCGCAATGCCGACCTGCGCCAGCTTGCCGAACCACGCCACTGGGTGCAGCGCGCTCGGCAGACGCACGAACGCATCCATCAGCACTGCACACCCGAGGGCGAGCAGGCCCGGGTAAAGTGCCGCTTGCACGGCAGCGACCATGCGTGGACGCGCCGCCGCAGTCAAGGCGCGGGAGCCGCGCTTGACAGCCCTGTGAGCATGGCGCAGCGTCCGGGCCTTGCGGGCGCCCGGGCGGCGTCTGGTCGCCGATGATCTTTCATCCCCCACTCCTGCTGTCCCCCCGCCGCGAGCCCAGCAAAGCCTCCCGGGCCGCACGTGAACGATTCCTCGGGTCGTTCACATCGGCTGCAGCGCCGTCGGCGTGGTGTCCATGACCGCGAAGCTGGTGTTGGTCGGCGGCGGAGTACGCTGCGGCAAGAGCGCGTTCGCGCTGACGCGAGCCTGCCAGCTCGGCCCGCGCCGCCTGTTCATCGCGACCGCACAGGCCTTCGACGCGGAGATGGAGCGCCGGATCCGCGATCACCGCGTGGAGCGCGGCGCCGCGTTCGAGACCCTGGAAGAGCCACTCGCCCTCGCCGACACCATCCGCGCGCACAGCGAACGCGTCGACGTGATCGTCATCGACTGCCTGACCTTGTGGCTCTCGAACCTCCTGATGCAGGACGAGCGTGGCTCGCACGTCGACGGGCAGCTCGAGGCGCTGCTCGCTGCGCTGTGTGCGCGCCGCAGCCACGTGGTCGTGGTCACGAACGAGGTCGGCATGGGCGTGGTGCCGGACAACGCGCTCGCCCGGCGCTTTCGCGATTGCACCGGCCGTGCGCACACGCAGCTCGCGCGCGCGAGCGACGAGATCTACCTCGGCGCGCTCGGCTGCCTGCTGCGGCTGCGTCCCGATCCCGTAGGGCTCGTGCCCCTGCACCCATTCGCCCCCGAGGAGAACGAGCATGTCGATCGCCGCTGAGCTGCGCGCACGCATCACCCCCCCGAACGCGCTGGTCGCGCTGCGCACGCAGCGTAAGCTCGACCTGAAGACCAAGCCGCGCCGCAGCCTGGGCCGGCTCGAAGACCTCGCTTGTCAGTACGCCGCCATCAGCGGCAGCGAGAGCCCGGAGCTGCCGCGGAAAGCCATCGTGGTGATGGGCGCCGACCACGGCGTCGCCGCGCGCGGCGTGAGCGCGTATCCGCAAGAGGTCACCGCGCAGATGCTGCTGAACTTCGCGGCCGGCGGCGCGGCGATCAACGTGCTGGCGCGCCACGCGGACGCGCGCGTGATCGTGCTCGACATGGGCGTGCTCGAGCCGCTGACGGTAGACGGCATCGAGTCCGCGCGCCTGGGCCCGGGCACGGCCGACTTCACGCAGGCTCCCGCGCTGACCGAGCAGCAGCTCACGGCGGCGCTCACCACCGGTAGCCAGCTCGCGCGCCGCCTGCGCGCGGAAGGAGTGACCGTCGTCGGGCTGGGCGAGATGGGCATCGGCAACACCACGTCGGCGAGCGCGCTCACGGCGGCGCTCACCGGCAGCGCAGTCGAGGAAGTGACGGGGCTCGGAACGGGCATCGACGAGGCTGCGCGCGCGCGCAAGGTCGCGCTGATCCGCGAGGCGCTCGCGCTGCATCAGCCGAGCGCGAACGACCCGCTGCGCACGCTGGCTTGCCTCGGCGGGTTCGAGATCGCGGGCCTCGCGGGGCTGGTGCTCGGGGCCGCGGCCGAGCGCATGGCCGTGGTGCTGGACGGCTTCATCGCCTCCGTCGCCGCGCTCTGCGCGGTGCGCATCGCGCCCGAAGCGCAGGGCTACCTCGTGCCTTCTCACCGCTCCGTCGAGGCGGGGCACCGCATCGTGTTGCGCGAGCTCGGCGCGGTGCCGATGTTCGACTTCGAGATGCGGCTCGGTGAAGGCAGCGGCGCGGCGCTAGCCATGGGCGTGCTGGACGCGGCCGTGAAGGTGCTGCTCGAGATGGCCACGTTCGAGGCGGCCGGTGTGACCGACTCCGGGCGCTGAGCGTATGTCCGCGGTGCGCGCACTGCTCGTGGCGATCGGCTTCGCGACGCGCATCCCCGTGCGAGTGGGCCAGGTGGAGCCGGACGATCTGGCGCGAGCGCTCAGCTGCCTGCCGCTCGTCGGCGCCGCGATCGGCGCAGTATGCCTCGCCATCTTGCAGCTGAGCGAGGCGCCGCTCGGGCCGCTCCTGGCTGCCGTCGCCGCTGTCAGCTGCAGCGCCGCGCTCACGGGTGGCCTGCACCTCGACGGGCTCGCGGACTTGTTCGATGCGCTCGGCGGCGGCCGCGGTGATCGCCAGCGCATGCTGGAGATCATGCGCGATCCGCGCGTCGGTGCTCACGGGGCGTGCGCGCTCGCGCTCTTCTTGATCGCGAAGGTGGTCGCCCTGGCGGAGCTGCCGAATGGGCTCGGCACGCTCGGTCTGTGTGGCTCGGCCGCCGCGGGCCGCTTGATGGCCGTCTGGCTGCTGTTCGCCCTGCCCCCGGCGCGCACGGACGGGCTCGGGCGCGGCATGGCCACGGGCCTGCGCCGGGCGCATCTGGCGTTTGCGACGGGCTCGTTCGTGTTCCTGGCAGTGCTGTTCGGTCCGCTGCTGCTCACGGCGGCGCTCGCCAGCGCGGTCGTGGCGGTGGGGCTGGCCTGGCTGGCCCGGACACGCCTCGGCGGCGTGACCGGGGACGTGTGCGGGGCTGCGATCGAGCTCGGCGAGCTGGCGTTTCTGCTGGTCTGCCGCGCCCAGGCGTAGCGAGCTAAGATGCCAGCGCCATGACCCACTGCCTCAGCCTCGAGCCACAGGGAGCCGCATGAGCGTCGCGTCGCCAGATCGGCACGTCGGCCGCGTGCTGGGTGGGCAGTACCGCGTCGAGGCGCTGCTCGGCTCGGGCGGCATGGGCGCCGTCTACCGCGGCACCCAGCTCTCGGTGCAGCGTGCGGTGGCCATCAAGCTGATCGGGACCGGCCATCCCGACCCGGAGCACACCTTTCTTCGCTTCCGGCGCGAGGCCGAAGCCACGGCGCGGCTCAATCACCCGAACACGGTGCGCCTGTTCGACTTCGGCATGACCGAGACGCACGAGCTGTTCATGGTGATGGAGCTGCTCGAAGGCTGCGATCTCGCCGCGCGCCTGCAGCGCGGTCCGCTGCCGCTGGCAGAGGCGTTGCGCGTGGTGCGCCAGGTGCTCGCCGCCCTATCCGAGGCGCACGCGCTCGGCATCGTGCATCGCGATCTGAAGCCGGGGAACGTGTTTCTGTCGCGCGTGCAAGGTGGCGACAGCTTCGTGAAGGTGATGGACTTCGGCATCGCAGGCATCGCAGCCGGACACGATGCGCAGCGCATCACGGTGACCGGCGCGGTGATGGGCACGCCTGCGTACATGTCTCCCGAGCAGGCGCAGGGCAAGCCGGTGGACGCGCGCAGCGATCTGTATTCGATCGGCGTGATGCTGTTCGAGATGCTGACCGGCAAGCCGCTCTTCGAGGCCGACACCCTGGTTTCGATGTTGGTCGCGCACGTCACGCAGCCGCCGCGCCCGCTCGCCCAGGCGGGCGCACATTTTCCGGAGCTGCCGCGCGTGCAGGCGCTGCTCGATCGGCTGCTCGCGAAGCAAGCCGCGGATCGCTTCGGGTCAGCCGCCGAGGTCGCGCAGCACGTCGAGGCGTTGCTCGGCTCGCTGCAGCCTCAGACTACGGACAGCTTCGCTGCGCCGCCCTCCGCGGCGAGCGCGCAGCAGACTGACCTGTCGCTCACGGCGGCGGCGCCGCAGCCGAGCCAACCGCTCACGCCCCTGCACTGGAATCGCGATGGGTCCCGACGCCGCCGCGGAAGTGTCTGGACCTTGGCGGCGCTCGGAGCGCTGACCGGACTCGCGGCGGGCGCTGCGCTGTGGCTCACGCGCGAGCCGCCGGGCGCTCCGCCGCTCACAGCTGCAGAAAGCGACACCCGCGCCGCCACCTCCCTCAACGCCGCGCCACCAGCGCGAGAGGAGCGCGCCCCGGATCCGGCGTCGCCACACGGCGACGCCGAGAGGCCGGAGGCACGAGTAAAGAACAAGGTCATCGCGAGCGACTCGCAGGCGCCGAACGCCT
>Ga0190269_10000062_pt1 | contig 46497 bp, 38 predicted proteins | sample Popmic249IS_FD_133749 | JGI IMG/M metagenome (GOLD analysis project Ga0190269, IMG submission 133749) | Populus adjacent soil microbial communities from riparian zone of Blue River, Arizona, USA - 249 IS | ecosystem: Environmental > Terrestrial > Soil > Riparian zone | place: USA: Arizona... | reverse complement strand
CTTGGGCTCCGCCTGCAGCTTGAGCGGGTCCTTCGCGAGCGCCGGCGGCAAATCACTGAGCTTCGCCACATCACCCACGTTCGCGACGCCGCGGCCCAGATGCTTGCCGCGCGCGAACACGTCCAGGCTCGAGACCGAATACGGATAAGTCTCGCCCGTGTCGTCCAGCACCTTGAGGAGCTCGTCGAGGTCCGCAGCCTTGCTGGAGGTCTCCTTGTAATAGGCGGTCTCCACGGGCATCAGCTGCACGGTCGCGCTGAGCACGACGCCCAGCAGACCCATGCCCCCGAACGTGGCCCAAAAGAGATCGGGATGTTCGCTGCGGCTGCAGGTGACCACGTCGCCGCTCGCCAGGAGCACGCGCATCGACTCCACGCTGTTGATGAACGAGCCGAGTGCGTGGTGCGCTTTTCCGTGCACATCGTTGGCGATGCAGCCGCCGATGGTCACGAACTTGGTCCCGGGCGAAATCTTCGGAAAGAACCCGCGCGGACCGAAGTCGCGGATGATCTGCGCGAGGCTCACGCCGGCCTCGCAGGTCAAGTTGGCCGTGCTCGGATCGAAGCTCAGGTAGCGGTCGAGCCGGCGCATCCCGACCACCTGGCCGCCCGAGTTGAGCGCCGAGTCTCCGTAGCTGCGACCCAGTCCACGCGCGATGAGCCGCCGCTCTTTGAGGCGACTGAACAGCTCGGCCGGAACCTCCGGCTCGGACAGCTCGCAGCGCGAGCGAACGTTGGCGCCCCAGCCGGACAGCTGGACCTGGTTGGAGGGAGTGGAAGTCTGGGTCATGCGCGTGCTTCTGGACGGAGGATCACTGGCGGCGCAGAGCAGCGCCGGTGTTCCCCGCACCAGTGTAGCAGCCTGACCCCTAAAGTTGCCAAGTGCCTGATTTCGTTACGAAGCGACGAGGCGCTGGCGTTTTCGAGCTTCAGGCGCTGTTGCGGCTCGCGATGGAGCCGCAGCATTTCTTGTACTTCTTCCCGGACCCACAGCTGCAGCGCTCATTGCGCCCGATCTTCGGCGTCTCGTGCCGCACCGGCTGCTTCGTCACGACCTTTCCATCCACGAAGAACCACTGCCCATCGATCTTGCGGAACTCCGCCTTCTCGTGGTGCTCATGGTTCGATCCGTCGATCTCGTAGCGGGCGATGAACTCGACCAGGCCTTCGCTGTCGTCAGGCTCGCCACGCTCGGTGCTTACGATCTCGAGGCCGTGCCAGGTGGCGCCCTTCGCCCAGGATTCGATGGACTTGCGATCAGCCTGCGACCGGGTCTTCGGGTCGTGGGTCGCGAGCAAGTAGTCGACCTCCGCCTTGGTGTAGGCGACGTAACGTGCGGCCATCAGGTCGGCTGCCGTCTCCGGCCGCATTTTGTTCTCGATGAAGGGGAGGCAGTAGGCCTCGAGCGCACTGGGATCTTGGAACGGGACGGCCATGGTGGCGCGGATACTGCCGGCCTGCGGCGGGCGAGTCAATCCCCAGGATTCCAGCGCGAAACCGTCGCAGCGGCCGAGCGCTTCCGCCGCCATGAGCGGCAACGCCTCGCGGGCCTTTCGCGCGCGCACACCGTTCTGCCACATGGCGCGCCGCCGCTGGCTCCGGCCCCGTGAATATCGGCGAAACGCCCCTGCCCTCGCGCTGTAGCCCCGAAGAAACACGGACAGAATCCCATGACGATGCGCATGGTTCCGTCTTGCTCTCCGGCGCTGCACTGTCACACTTAGCGGATGACAGATCGCACGCGCCACGCTGCCGCGAGCGTGGATACCACTGACACGAGCACGAGCTTCGCGCGCAACGGCTCCGCCTGGTCCGAGGTCACGGCCCTCAGCGACGGTCAGAGCGGGACGTATCGCATTCGCATGGGTGGCATGCTGTGCTCCACGTGGATGCTCGGCGTGTGCACGGGTCTCGCACGCCAGCAAATCTCGATCGATCGCGCCCACGCGCGCCGTCTCACCCACGATGGCAGTTGGATCGCCGAGCTGCACGTGATCGCCATGGAAGGTGCGGCTGACCCCTTGCAGCTGCCGCTGATCGCATTCGCGGAGGAGATCCCGGCGGACTCCAGCGCCGCGCTCGCCTTGCGCGACTACGAGCTGATCGACTCGACGGACCACGGCGGGACGTTGCGCCTGACGTTCAGCGCCCAGGATTCCGTTGGCCTGCTCGGCTCACTGCTGCGCACGTTCTCGGGGCTCTCGCTCGTGCCGGTCGAGATGCACATCGAGACACGCGGCATGCAAGCCTGTGACTGCCTGTGGCTCACCAGCTTGAGCGCCGACAAGCCGCACAAGCCGAGCGATGAAAACCGGCGCGCGCTCGATGGCCTGTTGCGGCGCATGGTGCAGCACTGAGCGCCGTCACAGCGGCTGGGCCACGTAGATCATGTCCTCGCCCACCGGCACGGCGTCGTTGGGCATGATGACGTAGCAGTTGCGGTTGACCGACAGTGCCATGTCCTCGTCGCGACCGATCACGTCACCTGCAGCCAGCTGCTGCATGCTGGACAGCGGACGCACGAACTTGAACGTCGCGCTCGGGCGCTTGATCGCCGCTCGAAGCTGCAAGCGCGTGCAGGCGATGGGCGCCGCCTTCTCGGGCCACGGCAAGAGACCGAGGTAATCGAGGCCGCGGCGTAGGCAGGTGTAGGCCACATCGATCGCCTCCAGCTGATCGTGCTGACCGCACTCGACTGACACTGCGGGCAGCCCGCGACGCGTGAGCGGTGCGATCACCACGCGGTCGCCGAGCAGGCCGGGACCATCCCAACCATGGGTGACATAAGCCAGGCCGAGCGCGTCCGCGAAGCGCTGCGACTCCGGCAGGGGCGACGCGATGGCAAACGCGGGCGACGGCGCGGTGGTCGAATGCAGGTCGAGCACTGCGTCCACGGTATCGAGCAGGGGCTTTAGCTCCATGGCCCGGTAGTGCTCGTAGACCCAGTGATCGCTCGGCAGGTCTGCCACGAAGTGATAGTCGAACAGTCGATTCAGGTCTGTCCCGCCTCGAGTGTGACGTTCGTGCGCCTCGGTCGCGCGCGGATTGCCGTGCACGAGGTACAGGGTGCCCTTCTGAAGCTGTAGGCTGCCGGTCTCGAGCTCCTTTTGAAGCCGCTCACTGGCACGCAATCCGCATGGCTCGTTGCCGTGGATGCTGCCGAAAACGGCCACATGCGGGTGAGGACGTTCGGGTGAGCTGGCGATCCGCACAACTCCATTGATCTGGAAGGGTTCGAGTACAGCGCTCACGGGTGCGGGTTTACCTCAGTCCACGAGGGTACAACATGGGGACCGAAGTCGAACGCGAACAGTTTACGGACGAAGACCACGCGCAATTCGCGCGGAGGCTCACTGAAAACCTGAACGTCTTGCGGGAGCTGCTGGCGAGCCCCGGGTTTGGCCTCGGCGAGACCACCATCGGCGTGGAAGTGGAGATGCACCTGGTCGACGCCTCGCTCCAGCCCGCGTGCGTGAACCGGGAGGTGCTGGCGGCCTGCGACGACCCGCGCTGCACGCTCGAGATCGACGCGTTCAACTTCGAGATCAACTCGCGACCGCTGCGCCTCGCCGGCAGGCCGTTCGCCCAGCTCGACCGCGAGCTCGCGGAGCTCCTGGCGCTGGTGCGCAAGTCCGCTGCCGAGAGCGGCGCACGCGTGGTGCTGGCCGGAACCTTGCCGACCCTGACCACAGCCATCCTGCAGGGTCCCGTCTTGTCGGACTCGGCGCGCTACCGCGCCATGTCTCGAGCGCTGCGCGAGAAGCGTGGCGAGCCGTTTGCGGTGCACATCGAAGGCCGAGAAGCCTTGCGCACGGCCTGTGATGATCTGACGTTGGAGGGCGCGAACGCTTCACTGCAGGTTCACCTGCGCTTGCCGCCGCGCGACTTCCCGGCCGTCTACAATGCAGCGCAGCTCGCCGTCGGACCGTTGCTCGCCGCCAGCTCGAATTCGCCGTACTTCGACGGCAAGTGCCTGTGGGACGAGACGCGCATCGCGCTGTTCAAGCAAGCGACGGACACGCGCACCGACGAGCAGGAGCGCATGCACACGCCCGCGCGCGTCACGCTCGGCCACGGCTTCATCTCGGATCCGTTTTTCCTTTTCCAGGAGAACGTCGCGCTGTTCGAGCCGCTCCTGCCCGTGGTCTCTGCGCGCCAGATGGCTGGCTCGGTGCCCGCGCTGGACGAGCTGCGGCTGCATCAGGGCACGGTGTGGAACTGGAACCGCGCCGTCTTCGATCCTGCAGATGGCGGCCACCTGCGGCTCGAGCATCGCGTGGTCGCGTCGGGCCCGACGCGGGTCGACATGCTGGCGAACGCGGCGTTCACGCTCGGTCTGAGCCTCGGCCTTGCGCCGCTGATGGCTGCATGGATCCCCGCCTTTCCGTTCGAGTACGCGCAGCGCAACCTCTATCGCGCCGCGAAAGATGGCCTGCAGGCGCAGCTCGCCTGGCCGGCGGCCAGCGCACCCTCCCCGCGCATGCACCGCGCACGTGACCTCGTGCTGTCGCTCTTGCCGCTCGCGGAGGCGGCCCTCGTCCAGCACGGCGTGGATGCGGAGGAGGCCACCGACCTGCTTGCGATCATCCGCGAACGCGTGCAGAGCGGGCAAACGGGCGCCGCCGTGCAACGGAAGCTCGTGGAGCGCTACGAGCGCGACATGCCGCGCGACGAAGCCCTCGCACGCATGTTGGGCGACTACCTGCCGCTGTCGTCCGGGGAGCTGCCGGTCCACCGCTGGAGCGTGTGAGGCCCGCTGCAGCTCACGGCGTCAGGCCTGGGCGGCCGCCTTCAGCAGCGAGATCGAGACCGGATCCCCGCCCACCACCGAATTCTCCTGTGCCAGCGCGCGCTTAGCGTACGGCGCGAGCGTCTGCAGCGCGCGCGTGCCCCCGTGCAGCCACAGGCGGCGCTCTCGCACCGCGTCCCGCAGGTCCACGATCTCCAGCATCGCGCGCAGGCGCGACACGTGCAGCTCGACCACGTGCACGCGCTGATCCGAGCGCGCGATGGCGGCCGCAGCGGCGGGCAAGCTGCAGTCGCCCACCCCCGCGATGAACGCGTCTTCGAACGCGCACGCCTGCTGCACGAGACGCTCCGCCTCGAGCCGCGCGGCCGTGGCCGTGACCGCCCACAGCTGCACCCAGGGCTGGCCCGGGCCTGCAAATTCCGCGAGCCCCGCACCCACCGGCCGCAGCGCAGCCGTCACGCGGTGCGCGCGACGCGCTTCCTCGGCGCCCTCCGGATCGATCTGGCGCCACACGGCGAGGTTCTGCTCGAGCGTGGGCCCGCGCACGGCGCGCTCTGCCTCGAGCGCGGCCGACGCGCGCTGCTTGGCCTCTTCGAGCGGCGCGTTCAGCCGCTTCAGCTCGCACAGGGTCAGGAAAGCGAACTCGGGCACCGTCAAGTGGATGAAGCGCTGCACCCGCGACAGCAACCAGGCGGCGGGCTTCTCTTCCGTGCCGCTATCCCAGGCCATGGCAAGGCCGTACAGCTGTGCACGATCGAGCAGAGGAACCATCACCTGCCGAATCTCGGGAGCCGCCGCCAGCGGCCTCAGGGTGGCCTCGATGCGCTGCGCTTCTTCTGCCGCGACCGGCTCCTGGGTGGTCAAGAGCGACTGCGCCTGCAGAAAAGCTGCTGCAAGTACCTTACGATCCAAGGGTTCCGCGGAAGACACGACCCGAGCATCGACTGCTCCGTGGCTCGGCGCAATGGCAGCGTTTGCCTTACTTGTACGTGGCGACGTGCTATGTCAATCGACAGGCCCTCAATGACGCAGTTGCTCGTCCAGCGCTTCTCCGTTCCCCTGGAGTACCCCGTCTACTTCACGCGCGAGGTCTTCTCGCCCCAGAACCGCGCCTTGGCAGACGCCATCTGCCGCCTCGATCCGCGGCGGCGCCAGCGCTGCCTGTTCGTGGTCGAGGAGCGGGTGGCCGAGCTCTGGCCAGGGCTCGTTTCGGACGTCCGAAGTTACACCAGCGCGTACGGGCAGATGCTCGAGCTCGCCGGTGAGACGCTGGTGATCCCAGGCGCGGAGGCCTGCAAGAACGATCCGCAAGCGCTCGGGCGCTTGCACGCGCGCTTCGAGACAGACCGCATGGACCGCCACAGCACCGTCGTCATAGTCGGCGGCGGAGCGCTGCAGGATCTGGTTGGATACGCGGCGGCCACCACCCACCGCGGCGTGCGCGCGGTGCGGATCCCCACCACCGTGCTGTCGCAGGCCGATTCGGGCGTAGGCGTCAAAAACGGCATCAACGCGTTCGGCAAAAAGAATTTTCTGGGCACGTTCGCGGCGCCGTTCGCGGTGTTGAACGATCCAAACTTCCTGCGCACCTTGCCGCTGCGCGACGCCGTCGCCGGCATGGCCGAAGCGATCAAGGTCGCGCTCATCAAGGACCCGGCGTTCTTCCGCTGGCTGCGGGAGCACACGGCAGCGCTTTCCCGTGCCGAGGATGAGGCCGTGGCGCAGCTCGTACACCGCGCGGCGGAGCTGCACCTCAACCACATCGCGACGGGCGGCGATCCGTTCGAGTTCGGCAGCGCGCGCCCGCTCGACTTCGGGCACTGGTCGGCACACAAGCTCGAGACCATGACCGCACATCGCCTGAGCCATGGCGAGGCCGTCGCCATCGGCATCGCGATGGACAGCCGCTACTGCGTGGAAGCGGGCATGCTGGCGGAGGCCGATGCCGCGCAGATCATCACCTTGATCGAGCAGCTCGGGCTGCCGCTGTGGGATGCGGCGCTGGAGCAGCGCGGCCCGCGCGGGCTCGAGATCGTGCGCGGGCTCGAGGAGTTCCGCGAGCACCTCGGCGGCGAGCTGACCGTCACCTTGCTCGAAGGCATCGGCCGCGGGCGCGAGGTGCACGCGATGGATCTCGATCTCGTGCAGAGCAGCTTGCGCTGGCTCCGCGAGCGCGCGCTGCGCGCCGGAGCGTCTGGACCGGCCCTCGCGAGCGCGCTGCCGTGATGCGCAGCTACCTGCGGCTGCTGCGTATCCCGAACGTCTTCACCGCCTTCGCCAACGTCGTCGCGGGCGTGTGCCTGGCGCGCGCCGGCCGCTTCGAACCGCAAGACGTGTGGATCGTGCTCGCCTCCGGCTGCCTGTACTGCGCGGGCATGGTCTGGAACGACTACTACGACCGCGACATCGACGCCGAGGAGCGTCCGGACCGACCGATCCCTTCCGGTGAGGTCACGCCGTTTGCCGCTGCCGCTCTCGGCGGCGGGCTGTTCGGGCTGGGCCTGGCGCTGTCGGCCATGCACGGTCTCTTGTCGCTGATCTGCGCCGTGCTGCTGAGCACGACCATCTTGCTCTACGATGCGTCGCTGAAGTCGGGTGCGCTCGGGCCGTGGGCCATGGGCAGCTGCCGCACCCTGAACGTGTGGCTCGGCATGAGCGTGGCGCAGGGTGGCCTCGGCTGGTTTGCGCCGCTGCCGCTGCTACTCGGCCTGTTCACGATGTTGATCACGCAGCTCTCGCGCTTCGAGGTCGGCGGCACGGCGGTGGCGCGGCTGCAGACCACGCTCAACGCGTTCACGGGTCTGGCGCTGCTCGGCGGGCTGTCGCTCGTGGGCTTCGCGCTGCTGCGCGGCAGCGGGCCGCTCAGCTGGCTGCTCACGGCGGCGCTCTTCGGCTACGTGTTGTGGCGCGGACGCGACCTGCTGCGTCCCCTGCGCGAGAGCGCCACGCCGCCGCTGCTCGGTCGAGCGATCGGCGGCGGTATCCTGCTGATGCCGGCTATCGACGCCGCGTTCGTCGCCGCCTCGGGCGCGCCGCTCGCAGCTGCGGCCGTGCTCGCGTTCACGGCGCCGGCCTGGCTGCTCAAGCGCTGGTACTACCTGACCTGAGCTCAGGCGGCGAACGAGCGACCCAGCCGCGCGGCGCAGGCGGCGAGCACCGCGTGCTCGTCGGGTGTGTAGGTGTGCTCTTCCAGCTTGCCGACGCCGAGCACGCCCGCGAGCGCGCCATCCGGCCCGAACACGGGCACCGCGATCGCGCCGGCCACCCCGGTCTGCTTGGCATTGGGGCGCGCCTGGCCCGAGTCATCGGTCTGCAGGTTGCAAAGCGTCACCGGCTCGCGCTGCGTGGCGCACACGCCCGCGATCCCTTTCCCGAACGGGATCTGCTGCGTGAGCGGCACGAGCTGCGGCGGCAGCCCGAGCTGCGCGACGAGGTGCAAGAGCTGCGCCCCGTTGTCCGCGCGGTGCAACGTCGCCGTGACTGCACCGAAGCTGCCCGCGATGCTGCGCAGCGCGCTCTCGTAGCGGCCGTCGCCGCCGGCCTCCAAGCTGCTGGCGACTTGGCGTTCGAGGTCCTTTTGCGCTGTGGCTGTCATGCGCCTAATCTGCTCCCGACAGGGCGCGAGATCGAGCCCCTTCTCGCATTTCGTCCGGCCAAAGTGAGCTCCTTGCACCGGCCAGTCAGAGGTCTATTTAACTGTCAAATGGACCAAGACGCAGAAGACGACTTCCACGTGGTGTATCAGGGGTTCGACCCAGTCCTCGCCGGGATGCTCGCGCGCATGCTCGAGGTCGAAGGCATCACCTGCCGTCACATCGGCACGCACTTCCCCGCGGAGATCGGCGTGGGCGCGATGGGTTGCGAGCAGCGACTCGAAGTGCCCGCTGAGGACGCGGAGCGCGCGCGCGAGCTGCTCGCGTCCTCGGGCGCAGAGCCGGACGTGGAGCCCGTGGTCACGTGAGCTCCCACCGCTGGGCCCACGAAAACATGACGGGACGCGCCTTCGGAGGGCTGCGTCCCGTCATGTGCTTCGATCGCTGCGCTCAGTTGCCGTCGCGGAAGTCGTTTACGAGCGAGTAGCGCTGCTCCAGCTGCGACCAGGCGCCACTGCGGTCCTGACAAAACAGCGTCTCTTCGAGCGCGGCGCTCGTCGCGTAGTTCACGATCTCCGTTGCGGGCGCGCGCTCGACCGTGCCGCAGTCGGCGAGACCCAGCGCGTTGAGCAGCGCTACGCCGCACACGCCGTTGGCTTCGGCGACCTGCAGATCGGACTGATTGCGCGCATTTCGCTGGCACAGGTCCGTGACGACCAGATGGCCGCCACCGCGGATGCCGACGATGCGCTTCTTCACCGGTGATCCGGGCGAGCGCGCGTAAGCCTCGGTCTGCGTACCGGGGAACTGGATGCGACCGATGCCGTCCGCCGGTGGATCGTAGGACAGCACGGCGTCCGCATCACCGCCCACGAAGAGCACCGACTTGAGCGCGGGCGCAGCGCGCACGGGCGCATTGCCAGCGAGCGGCAGCACGAGCTGCACACCGGGCTTGCCGCTGAAGCCAGCAGCGGCCACGCCGCCCGCGCTGTGCCCCGCGAGCGCCACGCGCGAGGTGTCCAGATGCCCGGCGAGGAACGCGAGCTCGCCCGAGGGATTGGTGAGCGCGGCTAGCTCCGAGTCCACGTCGTCGTTCAGATCTTCGCGCGGGACGTCCAGATTGCAGCCGTTGCGGCCGAGGTAATCGGCCAGGTACAGGTTCGGGTGATCGGCCGCGACCACCACGAAGCCGCGGCTCGCCCACAGCGCCTGCGTGCTGAACGACGCCAGCCGGAACGACGCGGTGCCGTGCACCAGGATGACGACCGGATACGGCCCGTGCTCGGTGTCGAGCGGTAGATCGCGGTAGGTGTCGGCGCTCAGGCTGGCGGCCTGCGCGTCCGGCACACGCGCGCGCTCGCGCTGCGGCAAGAACTCGCGCAGGTCCTGCTTGATCGCGGTCTTGCCTTCCTGGCTGCCGGGCGCCGCGGGGTACATGACCTCCACCGCGCTGAAGCGGCCGAACCTCACCGTCTTCTGCCCGACTGGCCAGGGACCGCGCGCGGCCTGATCGGCGGGCAACGGCAGGAGCTTGGTGTTGCCGCAGCCAGTTGCGCTGTCGCTGCTGCCACTGCCGCCTGCGCCGGCCGTCGAGCCACTCGCGCCCGCGCGCCCTCCCGCGCCCGAGCTGCCGCCGCTGCCAGCCGCAGCGCCACCAGCTCCACCTCTGCCAGCGGCAGCACCTGCGCTGCCGCTCGCGCCTGCGCTGCCACCCGCGCCTGCTCGCGCACCCGCGCTGCCACCACCGCCCGCGCTGCCACCCGCGCCTGCGCTGCCATCATCGCCCGCGCTGCCACCAGCGCCCGCGCGAGCGCCCGCACTTCCGGCCGAGCCCGCGCTTCCGGCCGAGCCCGCACTTCCGGCCGAGCCTGCGCTTCCGGCCGATCCACCCGCGCCGGAGCGTCCGCCGCTGCCAGCTGCAGCGATGCTGCCCGCGATAGCGGATGTGCCCGCTCCGCCCGAGCCCGTGGCGGCTGCGGTGCTGGTCGAGGTCGTCGTGCTGCCGCTACCAGCTGCAGCGGTGCCGCTGCGCCCGGCGCTCGCGCCGGAGCTTGCAGGGGCCGTGCTGCCGGCGGCGCTGCCGCTCGGGGTCGCGCCGCTGGCAGTCGTGCCCGCCGCGGGAGCGCTCTCGACTGGAGCAGTGGAGGTTACAGAGTCGCTGGAACAGGCGGTTGCCAGCGCGAGCACCGCGATCGCGCCGTGGGCGATCGAGCGGTCGAGGTACGACAGCAAGTTAATTGGGGGCTTCATGCGCACATGCAACCCCGCAAGAGGCGGCGGGATATATCAAAGAAGGGCACAAAACCGATGAGGCGCTCACAAGCCACACAGGCCGCAGCACGCGGCAAAAGCGCTGCGCCTACGCGCGGTTGTCCGTAATTGCGCTCGCACATCTCGCATGCAACGCTGCGGCGCGATGAGCGCGAGCCTGAACCCAGAGTCCTTGCTGCCGCTGATTCAGGAGGCGGTGCCGGAGCCTGCATTCCGGGCATTTTCGGAGCAGCTCGAGCGCTGTCGGCCCGCCTGGACCCTCGCCCAATTCCTCAACACGTTCAGCGCCGCGGCGCGCACGCTCGGTCGCTACCCCTTACGCACGGAGCACACGTCCGTCAGCGCGGGCACCGGCGACGTGCCGCTCGCCGGGCTGACGAGCGACTGTGCCGCCCGCATGTGGCTGCTGACCGCGCTCGCCGCATCGGTGCCATCGGAGCTCGCGACCGTTCTGGAGGCGACGTACGACGAAGGGGATGGCCTCGAGAGGATCGCGGTCATCCGCAGCCTGGCCCTCTTGCCGTTCCCGGAGCGCTTCGTGGAGCTCGCGCGCGACGCCGGCCGCAGCAACGAGGTGAGCCTATTCGGCGCTCTCGCCTGCAACAATCCTTACCCCGCCCGCTTCTACTCCGAGCTCGCCTGGAACCAGCTGCACATGAAGGCCGTGTTCCTCGATCTGCCGCTGGCGCAGCTCGCCGGCGCACGCGAGCGCGACAACGCCGAGCTATCGCGCATGGCGCTGCAATACATCGAGCAGCAGGAGTCCGCCGGTCGGCGCTTTCCCCCCGAGCTGTTTCTACCGATGGCCGCGTTCCCGCCGCCCGGCGCGGTGGCCAAGCTGCTCGGCTATCTCACGCACGCCGTGCCGGAGCTGCGGCTCGGAGCGGCGCGCGCTCTCGAGCGCATCCGGCAGCCACGCACGGCGACGTTTCTGGAGGAGCGCCTCGCGGTCGAGCCCGACACGCAGGTGCGCAGCACGCTCGAGCGCAGCATCGCAGCGCTGACCCCGCCGCCGTGAGCAGCAAGCGCCGAGCCGCATGGACTACTGATAGGAGCCACGCCCATGAAACTGTTCGATCCGCACATCCACATGACCTCCCGCACGACCGACGATTACGAGGCCATGGCCAGCGCCGGCATCGTGGGCATCGTCGAGCCCGCGTTCTGGCTGGGCCAGCCGCGCACACAGGTCGGCTCCTTCATCGATTACTTCAGCTCGCTGATCGGCTGGGAGCGCTTCCGCGCCAAGCAGTTCGGCATCGCGCATTTCTGCACGATGGGCCTGAACCCCAAGGAAGCGAACGATCCGCGCGTGGCCGAAGCCGTGTTGGAGCTCCTTCCGCGCTTCCTGCGCAAGGACGGAGTGGTGGCCGTGGGCGAGATCGGCTTCGACGACATGACGCCCGCCGAGGAGAAAGTCTTCCAGGCGCAGCTGCAGCTCGCGAAGAGCGCGGACCTGCCGGTGCTGATCCACCTGCCGCACCGCGACAAGAAGCGTGGCACGGAGCGCACGCTGGACGTGGTGCGCGAGAGCGGCGTGCCCGAAGAGCGCGTGCTGATCGATCACAACAACGAGGAGACGCTGCCGCTGGTCAAGGCGACCGGTTGCTGGGCCGGCCACTCCATCTACCCGGACACCAAGATGACCGAGGCGCGCATGGTCGATCTGCTCAAGCGCTATGGCCTCGAGCGCATGGTCGTGAACAGCGCGGCCGACTGGGGCAAGAGCGATCCACTGAAGGTGCCGAAGACGGCCGAGGCCATGCGCGCCGCGGGCTTCAGCGCCGCGGACGTGGAGCACGTCTTGTTCGATAATCCCGTGCGCTTCTTCGAGCAGTCCGGCCGGCTGAGCGGAGCCGACCTCGGCCAGCCGCAGATCGATCAGTCCGAGCTGTTCGAGGGCAACTCCGTGCTGCGCGGGCAGACGCCGCGCCGCAGCTGACACTCGCGCTGGCTCCCGTGCTGCATTCGCGGCAAGCTGCGGCGCCGTGAACGAAGCGAGCCCCGCACGACCGCTGCCGTCCGCCGCGCACCCGCGCGTCGCGCTGCGCTTCGGCTGGCTCGTGCTGGCAGTGCTGGTGAGCGCCGTCGCGAGCCTGTACGTGGGGCGCGGTGACTTGTCGGACGCCGCGCTCGGGGCGCGCTTCATGTCCCTGCGCGCGCATCGCAGCGCCGTCGCGTTCCTGGCCGGTGCCGCGTTGTCCGTGTCGGGCGTGATCATGCAGGGCCTGTTTCGCAATCCGCTCGCGAGCCCTTCGATCCTCGGCACCACGGCGGGCGCGCAGCTCGGCGGCGAGCTGATGCTGGTGATCCTGTACGTGGTGCTCGGCAACCTCGCGCCCGCAGGCCTCTCCGCCGAGATGTTCACGCCGCTCGGCTGCGTGCTCGGCTCGCTCGCGTCGCTCGCGGTGGTGCTGCTGCTGACGCCGCTACGAGCGTCGACCGTGAGCCTGCTGCTCACGGGCTTTCTGTTCTCGTCGCTGTTCGCCAGCCTGTCGGCCCTGCTGAAGAGCCTGGTGCAGGAGACCTGGCAGCTCACTCGCGTGCTGAACACCCTGTCACTCGGCAGCGTGAGCGGCGCGGGCCCGCGGCAGCTCGCGCTCGCCGCGCTGCTGGTGCTCGGTGCGCTGGGGCCGGCGTGGCTGTGGTGGCGCGAGCTCGATGTGCTGATGAGCGGCGAGGAAGAGGCGGCGTCACTCGGCGTCGACGTGCCGCGCCTGCGCGTCTGGTGTGTGGTGTGGACGGCCGTGCTGACCTCGGGCGCGGTGGCCGTGGGCGCCAGCGTTCCGTTCGTGGGGCTGATCGTGCCGCACGGCTTGCGCCGCGTGTTCGGCGAGGGGCATCGCTTTCTAATGCCGGCTGCGTTCCTCGGCGGGGGCCTGTTCCTGCTGTGGTGCGACATGTTCTGCCGCGCGCTGCCGCTTCGCAACGAGCTGCCGCTCAGCGTGCTCACTGCGCTCATCGGCGTGCCGGTGTTCCTGCGCCTCCTGAGCGATCTCGAACGCGGAGGCGACGCGTGAGCGGGCCGCTGCTCTCGGCCGAAGAGCTGTGCGTGGAGCGCGGCGGGCGGCGCGTGCTGAACGGCTTCGCGCTTGCCGCTGAGGGCAGCAGCATCAGCGCGCTCGCCGGGCCCAATGGCGCCGGCAAGAGCAGCGCACTGAAGGCGCTCGCGGGTCTCTTGCCGAGCCGCGGCCGCTTGCAGCTGTTCGGGCGCGACTTGCGCGCGCTGTCACGGCGCGAGCGCGCGCACATGCTCGCGTACGTGCCGCAGCAGTCGCTTCTGCAGAGCGGCATCGCCGTGCGCGAGGTGGTGCGACAGGGTCGCTACGCACACGATCCGGTCTGGCCGGGCCGCCGCCCACAGCAGCCGGCCGTGGAGCACGCCATGCGCGCAACGGATGTGCTCGAGCTCCGCGACCGGCACTGGAACGAGCTGTCCGGCGGCGAGCAGCGGCGCGTGCTGCTCGCGCGTGCGCTCGCGACCGAGGCTCCGATCATCTTGCTGGACGAGCCCACGTCCGCGCTCGACGTCGGGCACGCGCTGCAGTTCCTCAGCCTGCTCCGCGAGCTCGCGAACGCCGGGCGCTGCATCGTCGTGGTGCTGCACGATCTCGATCAGGTCAGCCGCTACGCCGATCACTGCGTGCTCCTGCACCGCGGCGACATGGTGGCCTCGGGGCCTACGCGCGAGGTGATCGCGCCCGAGCCGGTGCGCGCGGTGTACGGCGTCGAGCTCGTGCCGAACGGGGCGCTCGGCTATCGGCAGACGGGCGGTGGCGCATGAAGGGCGCAGATCTGGTCTACGGCCTGTGGCTGCTCGGCCTGCTGTCTGCCGTGGCGTACGTGGGGAGCTCGCCGGACGCCAGCCCCGCGCCGGCCGCTGCGTCCGCGAGCCCTCAGTCCTCGCCGCCGCCAGCTGCAGGACCCGCGCCCGAGAGCGTCGTAGATGCGACGGGACGCGCCGTCCCGCGCCGTGCCTACGCGCGCATCGCGAGCGCGAGCAGCTACGCCGACGAGCTGCTCTTCGCGCTGTGCGAGCCGGAGCGGATCGTAGCGCTCAGCCACTACGGACGCAGTCATCGACCCGACGCGTACCGCTACGGAGCGCGCGCGCTCGTGTCCTCGCCGAGCGATCTCGAGCGCCTGATGACGTTGAGTGTGGATCTGCTGCTCGTGAACCACCTGGGCGCGCAGTCCGAGCTGGCGCGCGTGCGGGGTGCGGGCATCGAGGTGTTCGACCTCGGTGAGATGCGCGGTCTCGGCTCGCTCGAGACGAACCTGTACGCGCTCGCCTCGCTCCTCGGGGAGCGAGCGCGCGGTGAGCGCGTGTGGCAGCGCTTCTCGCAGCAGCTGCACGCCGTGGCGCGCGACGTCGAGCCGAGCGCGCGCAAGCCGGCGCTGTACCTGGCGATCTACGCGGGCAAGCTGTACGGCGGCACGCGCGGCACGAGCTACCACGACGTGCTCACGGCCGCCGGCTTGGTCGACGTCGCGGCCGAGCGTTATCGCGACTGGCCCGAGTACGATCCGGAAGACGTCCTGCGGCTGGATCCGCCGCTGATCGTGACCGACACCGGCATGGGTTCGCAGCTGTGTGAGAACGCCTGGCTGAAGGCCCTGCGCGCCTGTGCATCGCCCGGGCGCGAGGGCATCGTGGAGCTCGCCAGCAATCTGATGGGTGACCCGGGGCTCGGCATGCTCGACGCGGCGCTCGAGCTGCATGACCGGGTGTATCGGACCGCGGCGCGCTGACGCGCAGCGCCGGTCGCGCCAAGGCGCGCGTGCTACAACGTCCTGCACATGGGCCGCCGTGCGCGTCAGCTCGGGTTCACGGTCGCGCTGCTGATCGCCGCGTGGTTGTGGTGGTGGGAGCCGGTCCCCGCACCGCCGCTGCCGCCTGGCAGCGAGCCGAGCGCGAGCCGCAGCGTCGCCAGCGAGCCGGCCGACGACGGCGAGGCGCAGCCGGGCCCGAGCAAGGCCGGAGCCACGGCCCCGCCGCCGTCAGCAGCATGCACGCCGCACGCCGCTGCGAGCTGCCACGAAGGAGACCTGTACTGGCTCGATAGCTGCGGTGTCGTGGGCGAGCTGAAGGAGAGCTGCCAGGGCCGCGGCTGCGCCGCTGACAGCTGCAAGCCAGCGCGCGCGGCGCACAATGCGTGCGGGCGGACGAGCGCGTACGGCGAGTGCTCGGGCGACGTCGCGGAGGCCTGCATCGGCGAGCAGCTGGTGCGCGTGGACTGCGCGAGCCGCGGCGGGCGCTGCGTGATGACGGGCGAAGGCGCCGTGTGTATGCCGCGCGACGACGCGCACGGCTGCAAGGGCTACGAGCCCGCACGCTGCGAAGGCGACAAGCTCACGCTGTGCGTCGATGGCCGCTGGCAGAGCGTCGACTGCGCCGCGCGCCGCGCCAGCTGTAGCGAGCGCGGCGCGAGCGCACACTGCGAGGCGCCGACGGTCGTCGGCCTCGCACCGCTCGGGCTGGCGAGCGAGCAGTGCAACGATCGCGACGACGACGCCGATGGCCACGTCGATGAAGACGGCGCGTGCGACGAGGTGGCGCTGGTCGCGTTCGTGCCGGAGGGCGCGCAGCTCGCAAATCTGGACGCGCGCATGACGGAGGAGCTCGCCATCCTGAACCGCGTGTTCGCGCCGACGCGCTTCCGCTGGGCGCGCACGCGCGAGGCGCCGGCGCGCTACCGCGTGTTCGAGCCGCGCCACATGGAGCAGGCCGCGAGCGCGCTCGGCCAGAGCGAGTCCAGGTACCAGGCGCCGGGCAAGGCCGCTAGCAGCGGCGAGCCGGGCCTGCCGTTCTATGTCCCGGTGTTGTTCGCGGAGAAGCTGAAGGTGGATCCGCCGAAGTCCGGCATGTCCACGTTGCCGAATGCGCGCTGCGGCGGCGTGCGCGTGTCGGACGCGCCCTCGCCCGTGAGCGGCCTGATCGTGCTGACCGAGGCGCGCCAGCCCGAGACCCTGACCCACGAGCTCGGCCATTACCTCGGGTTGTGTCACACGCACGAGCAGATCGCGCGGCTCGCGGTGCAGGCCGATGGCGTGGAGCTGTGTGAGCGCACCGGAGACAGCATCTGCGACACGGCGGACGACCCCGGCCCGCCGGGCTGTTTCCAGGCGGGACAGTGCGAGCTGATGTGCCGCGACGGCTCGCGTCCCGACCCGTTCAACATCATGAGCTACTATCTCGGCTGCCGGCGCGTGCTCACGCCAGAGCAGCTGGCAGAGGCGGCGCGCAACCTGACCCTGCGCAAGGCCTGGTTTCGCTGCCAGGATCCGCGCGCGTGCCCGTGCGACCCCAAGCTGAAGGCGGCCTGCCCCGCCGAGATGTCGTGCCACCCAACGGGCAGTGGCGACGCGCCGTGGTGGTGTGAGCTGGACGGCGTCGGCGCGCCCGGCACCGCGTGCGGAGACGCCAGCCAGTGTTCGGCGCGCGCGTTTTGCCTCGCGGGCGCGGGCAGCAGCGCCCGTTGCGTGCGCCCGTGCGACGACGAGCCGGGCTGCACATGCATGGACGTGGGCCTGCCGGTGCGCGTCTGTGCACAGGACCTGCGCTGACGTAAGCTCCCGGCCACACCTGAGAGTGAGAGCGGATGCCCACAGTACAAGAGTTACTCGATCGAGAATTCGCCACGATTGCCGAGCTGATCGCGGCCCAGGCCCAAGCTGCGCCCCACCATCTGGCGCTCGTGCACGAGCAGCGCCGGATCGACTTCGCGGAGCTCGACGGCCTCATGGATCGGGTCGCGGCGACCTTGCAGGCGGGCGGTCTCGTGGCGCGGGACGTCATCGCGATCTGCGCTTCGAGTAGCATCGACTACGCCGTCACGTTCCTCGGCGCGCTGCGCGCCGGCGTCGCCGTGGCACCGCTCGCACCCGGCTCGACGCCGCAGAGCCTCGCCTCCATGCTGCGCGACTGCGGCGCGAAGCTGTTCTTCGTGGACCGCGCCGTCGCGAGCGCGCTCGCGCCCGTGTCGGCCGAGATCGGCGCGCGCCCGATCGGCTTCGACTTTGCGCCTGACGGCGGCGAGACGTTCGCGAGCTGGCTCGCTCCGCACGGCACCCAACCCGAGCCGGTCGAGATCGATCCGGACAGCGCGTTCAACATCATCTATTCGTCGGGCACGACGGGCGTGCCGAAGGGCATCGTGCAGCCGCATCGCATGCGCTGGGGACACGTGCGCCGCGGCGGCGACAGCGGCTACGGTCCGGATTCGACTACTCTGGTGTCCACGCCGCTGTACTCCAACACGACCCTGGTCAGCTTCTTCCCGGGCATCGCGCTCGGCGGTGCGGTGCTGCTGCTGTCGAAGTTCGACGCGGGCAAGTTCCTGGAGCTCGCGGCGCGCGAGCGCGCGACCCACGCCATGCTCGTGCCGGTGCAGTACCAGCGCATCATGGACCACCCGGACTTCGACCGGTACGACCTCAGCAGCTTTCGAATGAAGTTCTGCACGAGCGCACCGTTCAGCGCGGAGCTGAAGCAGCGCGTGCTGGCGCGCTGGCCCGGCGGGCTCGTGGAGTTCTACGGCATGACAGAGGGCGGCGGCACGTGCATCCTGCGTGCGCATCAGTTCCCGGACAAGCTTCACACCGTGGGTCAGCCGGCCCCCGGTCACGACATCCGCCTGATCGACGAGGCGGGCCACGAGGTCCCGCAGGGTCAGGTCGGCGAGGTGGTCGGCAGCTCGAAGGTCGTCATGAACGGCTACCACAACCAGCCGGGCAAGACCTCCGAAGCGGAGTGGCGCGACAGCACGGGCAAGCGCTTCATCCGCACCGGCGACGTAGGCCGCTTCGACAGTGATGGGTTCTTGATCCTGCTCGACCGCAAGAAGGACATGATCATCTCCGGGGGCTTCAACATCTACCCGAGCGATCTGGAGGCCGTGCTCACGCAGCACCCGGCCGTCGCCGAGGCCGCGGTGGTGGGCGTGCCCTCGGAGCGTTGGGGCGAGACGCCGGTCGCGTTCGTGGTTCCGAAACCTGGCTCGAAGCCGAACGTCCAGGAGCTCCTCGACTTCGTGGCCGAGCGCGTGGGCAAGACGCAGCGGCTCAGCGATCTGCAGCTCGTCGACGCGCTGCCGCGCAGCTCGATCGGCAAGGTGCTCAAGCGCCAGCTCCGCGACGAGTACGGCACATCGCGCGGCGCTTCTAGCCACTCTTGAGCGGCTCACGCGATCAGTGCACGGGTCGTGGACACGCGTAGTGCACGCCCGCGCACAGATGCGCTCTTGACCAGGCTGAGCCCTTACGCCAGCGTACAAGTGCTTGGATGTAGGGAGCACAGTCGATGCAGGCGCAGCGCAATTCCCTCCTGTTGGATCGAGTCATGGGAGCAGCTGCGTTCCAGGCCATCGCTCCGAGGTGTGTAGTCACGATCGAGTACGACGACCGTTCGTTTGCGCTCGGAGGCGAGCGCCTCGAGGGGCAGACGCCGGCGGCCGGAGCGCAGCCGCGGGCAGCGCGCTCTCCCACGGCATTGCGAGCTCGGCTGGTGTCTAGCCGCGCGCGCGGAGCTGGGGGCAGCCCCGGCGAGGCCGCGGAGCCCGCGCGCCCCTCGCCGCAGGTGGAGCTCGACTGGGACCCGAACGATCCCGAGACCGAGATCGATCTGGACGAGGTGATCCGCACGTTGCGCGTTCCGCGCGACCGGCTGGCCGTGGACTCGCCGGCGCACTTGCAGGCGCGCGCAGCTGCGGACGCCGCTCGCGAGGCGCCGCTCGAGCTCGCTGACACCGCGGCGACGGAGGCGGCCAAGGCGAGTCCGCCGGCCGAGCCGCCCGCGCCGCTCGACCCGGATGGCATTGAGGAGATCCAGCTCGAGGCCGACGCGCTGCCGTTTGCGCTGCCCGAGTCGCTCGGCCTCACGCCGCTCGACGGCGAAGATTCGGATGGTGAGGACCTGCCCAACGCGCTCTCAGCGTTCGAGGGCGGCTGGGACGACGCGCCGTCGACTCCACCGCCGACACCGTGGAGCGCCCGCCCAGCGGCGCCCGCGATCTTGCAAGCCGGCTCCACGCTGCACGGCGAGGCGGCGCAGCTCGCAGCGGCCCGAGACTCGCACCCGGTCCCTGCGGCGCCGCAGGTTCACGCCGCTCCCGAGGGCGGCCACGAGCCGACGCGACGCACGCTGCATCAAGCGCGACCTCGCACGCGCACGCCGGAGCTACAGCGCCCGCTCGCCAGCGAGCTCCCCCACCCTGTCGCACGCGACGCGGCAGGAGCGCCGCGCGATCCGCTGCCGCCTGCAGCGGCGACGCCGAGCGCGAAGCCGCGCGAGCGCCGCGCGTCGTTGCCTCCGCTTCCGGCCGTGGCGCGCTCGCTGTACGGCACGGAGACGCAGCTCGGGATGGGCCAGCAGCTCAGCGCTGCAGCGCCGAGCGTCGATCTGCTGCGGGAAAACTCCCGCGATCCGACCGTTCGCACAGTGCACCGCGCGCGCCCGCGCACGCGTACGCCCGCACCTCCACTCGGCAGTCAAGCAGCTGACAGCGGCCGAGCATCCGAGCTCGGCGGGCGCACGACACACGGTCAGCCGCCACCCCGCTCGGAAGGCGCGCCCCCGCCGGCACACACGCCCGAAGGCCTGCGCAGCTTCGCAGCGAGTCACTCGGAGTATCTCGAGCGGCTGCGCGGCCACTCGCGCGAGCGCGAGTCCACGGAGCGCACCTCCCATCTGGACCGCCTGCTCAGCCGCGCTCCCGCGGCCGCACCTGCCGCAGCCCCCACGCAGGGCTTGTCGGATAGCTGGCAGGAGCCCACCGCGCGCACGCTCACGCAGACGCGCGTGAAGAGTGAGCTGTCGGGCGCGCCGTCCGCGACAGCCCCGAGCTCGGCCGCAGCTGCGGCGTTCGGACGCGAGACGTTGTACGGCAACCCTCTGGCATTCGACCCGGGTGCAGCTGGCGACGGCAAGGTGCTCGATCCGCGGCGCGGCCTCGGACGCGAACCCAGCACGCGCACCAGACTCCCCACACCGGCGACGCCGCTCCGCGCTGCGGCAGCCGCGCCGAGCCCGACATCGGACACACAAATGGCCACGCGGCCGATCGACGAGTCGCAGAGCTTGCCGCGCTCGCGCGCCTTCACGCCGCTGCGCGAGGAGCGCGACGAGTGGCCCGCGCCGGATGATGCCGACCTGATGTTCCGCGCGGACGAGCTGCAAGGGCGTCGCCACGCTGCTCCGGATGCGCTGCGCTCGCTGCCGCCGCTGCCAGCGGCAGCATGGCTCGCGAAGCTCAAGGCGCGTGCGACCCTCGCCGCGCCGGACCTCGGGCGCAAGCGCTGGATGGTGCCGGCGGCCGCGGGGGCCGTGTTCGCGTTGGTGGGCGGCGCAACCTACGTCGTGATCCGCAACCCACCGGGCGTGGAGCTCACCGTCGCGGTGACGCCGGGTGATGCGCAGGTCACGCTGGATGGCCACGCGCTCACGGGCGCCGGCGCACAACGGCGCGAGCGCGTCGCGCGCGGCCGTCACGAGCTCGTGGCCCACAAGCCTGGCTTCATCAGCGAACATCGCGCCGTGACCGTCGGCGAGCGCGCGACGTCGTACAGCGCCGTCGTCACGTTGGCCGCCGAGCAGCGCAGCGCCAGCTTGTCGGTGAGCTCCATCCCGTCGGGCGCGCGCATCCAGTTCGATGGCAAAGACACCGGCAAGACCACGCCTGCCGCGCTCAGCGACATCGCCGTGGGACCACACAGTGTCGCGCTGCAGCTCGACGGCTACACCCCCGCAGAGCAGGCGGTGCGCGTCCCGGAGGACGCGCTCGTCACCGTGAGCCTCGTGGCGGCGCCGAGTGAGCCGCCGGCAGCGGCGAAGCCCGTCCGCGCGCAGCGCGAGGCCGTGGTGCGCGCACCGAGCGCGACGCCAACGCAGCTGACGGAGGCGCTCCTGCAGCGCCGCGCTCGGGTCAATGCGGCGCGCGCCGTGTGCCGGCAGAACGGCCGCGACGGGGCGCCCCTGGACCCCGATGCGGATGCGACGCTGCGCGCCATCGGGCAGAGCTGCCGCGAGGCCGCGGACGCCGCCGCCAGCCGCTGAGCCGGAAAACGCGAAAATCAGGGCACGCGCACGGCGGGTGGCGTGCCGCGCGTGCGCATGGGAAAGATCGTGGATGCGCCAGCGTGCGAGCGTCGTCGTGCTGTGTGCCGCGTGCGCCGCGAGTACGGCGCGCGCGGACGACGTGCACCTGAGCGGCGGCCACGTCATCGAGGGCAAGGTGGTGCGCGATGCCGATCGCGTCACGATCGAGATGGAGTCAGGGCGCATCACATTGAGCGCGGACAGCGTCGAGCGCATCGAGCGCCGCGAGTCGAGCGTCGAGCATTTCGAGCGCGCCTACGCTGCGCTGCGTCCGGACGACGTGCGTGCGCGCCTGGCGCTCGCCAACTACTGCCGCGAGCATGGCATGCAGGCGCGCGAGCGCTCGTTGCTGCGCGAGGTGATCGAGCGCGCGCCGGACCACGCCGAAGCGCGCACGCGCCTGGGTTACGTGAAGAGCGAGGGCACATGGATCACGCGCGAGGATCAGTACCGCGCGCAGGGCATGGTCCAGGTCGACGGGGTGTGGATGAGCCGCGACAAGGCGCTCGAGCTCACTCGCCTGCGTGAACAGGCGCGCGCCGCCCAGCGCGAACGCGAGCGCGCCGAGGCCGCGCTCGAAGCCGAGCGGCTGGCGCTACGCAAGCAGCAGCTGGAGCTGGAGCTCGAGCAGAAGCGTCGCGAGAGCGTGCGCCGCTCTCCGCTGCCGCCCATGTACGGCGGCTACGTCTACGGACCAGGCTTCTGCGCCCCCGGAGAACGTTGCCGCGATGGTCACACCTGGAGCGCGCCACCGGCGCAGCGCACCCAGCCCTTCCCGATCAACGGCGTCCGCGATCCGCGCGACACCAGCTTCCCCCTGAACGGCGTGCGCGATCCGCACGACTTCCTGCGCACGCGCTGACGGCACACGGAGCTACGAGCCAGACGGCGCGACGCTCGCGATGATGCCGTCCGCGACCTCGACCCAATCGGGACCGAGCGCTTCGTAGGAAACATGAAGCGCGCGCGGAGAGCTCCGGCCGAGCGTGATCAAACACTCGCGTGCGCGTCCGTGTTCTGTTTGCGCTGCGCGACACTGGCCGTGCAGTCCGGAGGGCAATGCCAGCTCCTCTTCGCGCTCGGGTCGCCACGCGAAGCGCGGGTAGCCTGGCTTGTCGCCCACGTACACGAGCAGCAGCGGCTTCGAGCCGACGTGAAAGTCGTACAACGTCACGCCCGGCTGCGGCGTGATCGTGTTGTGCAGGACGTCTTTACGCAACGTCGCGCGGAAGCCGCGGCCTTCGAACGCCTGCGGGGCCGTGCGATCCGGCTGCGCGGGGCCACACCCGGCGAGCGCGCCGAGCGACAAGAGCCAGGCGAGTCTCTCCTGCCAGCGCATGACACATAGTTTACGCCAGCTCGCGCTGCGGCACACGGCTGAGGAGCTACGTCGCTGTGGGCCGCGTGCTATCGTTCGACGCGCATGCGGATACAGCTACCTACCGGTCGGCCAGGCTTCCTCGGCTATTGCGCGAACGTCCACCCCGGCGAGTCGCTCGCGGATGTGCTGCACGCGGTGCGCCATTTCGGCAGCGGCGTGCGCGCGGCGCTGGCCGCGCCCGAGCTTTCGCTGGGCTTGTGGCTCAGTCGGCGCAGCCTGGACGAGCTGCAAGCCGGGGGCGTGACGGAGCTCGCGCGCAGCCTGCAAGACGCGGACGTGTGCGTGGTCACGCTCAACGGCTTCCCGTACGGCAACTTCCACGAGAGCGTGGTGAAGCGCAAGGTGTACCACCCGGACCTCTGCAGCTCTGAGCGGCGGGAGTATCTGGTCGGGCTAGCGCGCGTGCTCAGCGCGCTGCTGCCTGCGGACGCCGCCGAGGGCAGCATCTCCACGTTGCCGATCGGCCACCGCGACGAGGCTTGCGACGCACAGGCCCCGCGCGAGCGCCTCGCCGTGAGCCGCGCCGCCGCCGCGCAGCTCTGCACGCTATGCGACGAGCTCGCTGCGCTCGCGGATGTGCACGGCAAGCCCATCCGCATCTGCCTCGAGCCCGAGCCCGGCTGCTGGCTCGAGAGCACCGCGGATGCGCTGCGCTTCTTCACCGAGATCTTGCCGGAGGTCGCACGCCAGCGCGGCGTCGCGCGCGAGCGCGTCGAGCAGCACCTGGGCCTGTGCTACGACACTTGCCATCAGGCCATCTGCTTCGAAGATCCCGAGGCCTCCATCGCCGCGCTGACCCGCGCCGGCGTGCGCATCGGCAAGGCGCAGCTGTCGAGCGCGCTCGAGCTGGAGCGCCCCGACGACCCGGCCGCGCTCGCCGAGCTGCTGCGCTTCCAGGAGCCGCGCTTCCTGCACCAGGTTCGCACGCGCGACGCGGACGGTCAGCTGTGGGCGGCGGACGATCTGGATCAGCTCGGCAGCTTGCCGCGGCAGAACCCCTGGCGCATCCACTTCCATGTGCCTATCCATCGCGCAGCCGTCAGCGAGGTCCGAACCACGCGCGACTTCCTGCAACGCGCTCTGCCGCCATTGGCTGCACTGAATCCTGCCCCTCACCTGGAAGTCGAGACTTACACCTGGAGCGTGCTCCCCGAAGCCGAGCGCCCGAAAGATGCTGCCGAGCTGACGCTTGGGCTCGCGAAAGAGATCGCGTTCGTGCGCGACGTGCTCGCGTAGCGTGCGCTTCCCGACCCCACAGCGACGGCGTGCAGGCCTGGGACAGTTTGTGCAGCCCGCCGCGCAGCGCGGCAGCGTCGTGCGGAACCGCACGCTCACCTCGCGCTACATTCACAGCCTCTGAAAACACCTGACGGCCTGACATAACCTTGTGGTTGCGTGCTGTATGCACGCGCGTCGGCTCGGTGTGTTCCTCCGCATGCGCGTACAGCGACGCTACGGAATGCGCGCGTCGCGTTGGCGAGCCGAGACCTGTGCGATATATTTTACAGCACAGGCAGGCTCTGTGCGGACTGGGATCCGCAGTGGTGGGCGCAGCAAAGTCCCGTCTTTGTACGATGGCGGGTGAAGCGAACGACGCGGACGATGCGGCGGACCACCGAGCGGCAGCGCAACGAGCGTGCCTGCAAGAAGGGGAAACACGATGCCTACGGTGGAGTGGAGGGCACGGGTACAGATGTTAGTACACGCGGCACGCGGGCGACCACGCTCGGAGAACGGCGCAATCAGCGCGCTCTCGGCAACCTCACAGAAATCTCTCGCAGCGCGCTTGAAGCCATGGGCTGCAAGCCTCGCGCTGCTCGGTGCGAGCTGCGCCGATGTACCAACGGATGAAAGCAGCGTCGGAAACACCGAAAGCGCGCTCATCAAAGACGGCGCGCACAACGCCGGACAGCCCGGCTTTCTCTTCCTGCCGCCGGTGGTTTCTAGCTACTCACAGCCGACTGGCAATTTCGAGCCGCGCCTCTCACCCGAGGTTCGCATCGATGAGCTCGACAGTGCAGGCCAGACCCGACGTACGTTGGTCAGATACACCTCCGATCACCGCGTGCAGGACGAGAAGGTCCGCCGCAACCTGTTCGGTCAGTACTACGTCGTGCGCTTCAAGAGCGCGCGCTTTCACGTCGATCCGAACGTGACCTACCGCATTCGCGTATCGGTCGCCGGCCGTGAGATGGGTGTGGCCGACATGGACGTGGTGACGTCGTGGGGCGCATTGCAGAACGTCGATCGCACGCGCTACGTGCCGCTGCTCAAGGGCGCGACCTTGCCGATCAAGTTCCGCATCGAGAAGCGCGCCGTGGATCGCGATGGCGACGGAGTCTTCGATTGGCTCGACAACTGCCCGGACGTGAAGAATCCGCCGGTGTGGTCGCGCCAGGACTCGTACGCGACGAACCGGCCGTATCCGAGCGGCTGCGATCCGGACGAGTACGATTGTGATCCCAACGAATACGACTGCAACGTGGGCCGCTTCGAGCAGCCTGACGCGGACCGCGATGGCGTCGGCGACGCGTGCGACTGTCCCGCGGGTCAGGTCCAGACGCCCACCGGCTGCCAGACGCAGAACGCGTGCGCGGCGACCCCGCGTCCGTGTGATGCGCTGACCACCTGCACCAACACGGGCAACGGCGGCTTCAGCTGCGGCGCATGTCCCAGCGGCTACGGGGGCGATGGCCGCACGGGCTGCACTGACATCGACGAGTGCGCCCAGGGCAGCGACGACTGCTCGGACCTCACGATGTGCATGAACACGGTGGGCGGCTTCACCTGCGGCGCATGCCCGGCAGGCTACGCGGGCGACGGACACAACTGCGTCGACATCGACGAGTGTGCCAACGGCACGGCCCAGTGCGAGAGCTACGCGACGTGCGTGAACACGCCGGGCAGCCACCGCTGCGAGGGTTGCCCGCCGGGTTACCAGAGCGGTCCCACGGGCTGCGTCGACATCGACGAGTGTGCGACGAACAATGGTGGCTGCGATGCGCTGACCACGTGCACCAACACCGAAGGCTCGCGCAGCTGTGGCGCTTGCCCCAGCGGCTACACCGGCGACGGTGCGAGCGGCTGTCTCGACGTGGACGAGTGCGCCGCTGGCGGCGCGTGCGATCCGCGCACCACGTGCGAAAACCTCGCGGGTAGCTTCGAGTGCGGCGCGTGCCCGAGCGGCTTCACCGGCAACGGCTACGCGGGCTGCGTGGACATCGACGAGTGCAGCAACGGCAGCGCGGTCTGCCAGGCGCACTCGGCGTGCAAGAACACCGTCGGCGACTACGAGTGCGAGTGCACCACGGGCTGGGAAGGCGACGGCAAGGTCGCTTGCATGGACATCGACGAGTGCGCGCGCGGTACGCACGATTGTGCGGCGCGTGCGACGTGCAGCAACACGCAGGGCAGTTTCACCTGCGCGTGCCCCTCTGGCATGATCGACAGTCTCGGCAACGGCCGCGAGTGTCAGGGCATCCGGGCGAGCGAAGGCGGCACCCTGCACAACTGTGCGATCACGACCGGTGGTCGCTTGTATTGCTGGGGCAGCAACTTCTACGGGCAGCTCGGCACGGGCGACAAGCTCAACCGCAACCGCGCGACGCGCGTGGGCACCGCCTCCGACTGGAGCGCAGTGGCAGGTGGCTCGGGCCACAGCTGCGGTCTGCGCGGTAGCGGCGAGCTCTACTGCTGGGGCTGGAACAGCTTTGGCCAGCTGGGCCTCGGCAACCAGACGGACCAGACCACGCCGGCGCGCGTGGGCAGCGCGACGAACTGGAGCAAGCTCAGCGCAGGTGAGAACCACGTGTGCGCTCTCCGCAACGGCGAGCTCCACTGCTGGGGTCTGAATAGCTCCGGCCAGCTGGGCGACGGCGGCACCACGACACGCATCGCACCGCGGCGCATCGGCACCCTCGCGGATTGGTCGTCGGTCGCCTCCGGCGGTCGTCACACATGCGCGCTGCGCCAGGGTCAGCTCTACTGCTGGGGCTACAACGGCTACGGCGCGCTCGGCGACGGCACCAACGTCGACCACTTCACTCCGCAACAGGTCGGCAGCGACGCGACCTGGACACAAGCCAGCCTGGGCACGTTCCACAGCTGCGGCGTGCGCAGCGGTGAGCTGCACTGCTGGGGCTACAACGGTGAGGGCGAGCTGGGCGACGGCACCTTGATCACGCGGCCTTCGCCGGTGCGCGTGGGTGCGGAGAGCGACTGGGCGCTGGTGCGCTCCGGCGCCGCGCACGTGTGCGGCCTGCGCGCGGGCCAGGTCTACTGCTGGGGCTCGAACTACTCGGGTGCCACGGGCTCGGACAGCAGCATGCTGTACATCGCGACGCCCACGCAGGTTGGCACGCTGACCAACTACAGCGCGGTCACACCGGGCGGCTACCACAGCTGCGGCCTGCGCGACGAGCTGCTGTACTGCTGGGGCTTGAACGCAGACGGCCAGCTCGCGGACGGCACTGCGAGCAACCACAGCGTGCCCGGCCTCGTCGTGTTCTGATCTCGTGAGTCATCACGCGGCCGGTGGGCTTCGCTCACCGGCCGCGTCGCATTTAAGGCGCCCGCAGATCAAGGCAGCTTGATGCGCTCGATGTAACCCGTGAGCTGAACCGGCTTTCCATCTGGACCAGGGATCGCGCGGCCCGGCGTGCCCATGCCCTCGGCCACGTACAGATCGTTGCCGACGCGCGCCAGGTTCGTGGGCGCATCCAGGCCCTGCGCCACGATCGTGACCGCGCGCGTCTTGCGATCGATGCGCAACAAGCGCCCCGAGTAGCGACGAAAGCCGCCGTGCAAGGTGCCGCCGAACATCTGCTCGCGGCTCGAGACCGGCTCGACGAACGCGTCGCAGAACTCGAGCACGTACAGACTGCCGTCGTCCGCGATCTCGAGATCCGTGGGCACCGTCAGCGAAACGACCGCGGGCTCCGCGCTGTGCGTCTCGGCGTGGACGCGCATTACGCTCGCCGCGCGCGGGATGAGCTCCACACCTTCGCCGCCCTCCTCGCCCTCCGGCGATCCGGAGAACAAGGTCACGAGCAAATCGCCGGTCAGGTCATCGTAGCGAATGTACGCGGGCACGGCGTCCTGGCCGCTCTTGAGCGGCGCGAACTTCGCGAGGCGCTGCGCGGGCTTGCCCGGCGCGAGCTCCACGACCTCGTCGGTGGTGCTCGCGACGCCCACCCAGACCTTGCGCCTGCGGTCGTACTCGAGGTCGTTCACGTTGCCGTGGGTGTTGCTCCACTCGCTGAACTTCTCGCCGTCGAACCGAAAGATCTTCGAGGGTCCACCGAAGTCCGCGAGCGAGACCAGCAGCTGGCCTTCGCCCTGCGCCATGCCGGCCATGCCGAACACCTCGTCGCGCCGCACCAGGTGGAACAAGTTGCGCGACGGTTGCTTGTCCAGCACGGTGCTGCGCTCGCCATCGTCCTCGAAATCGCCGTCTTTGTTCAGGTCGCTGAGCTTTACGATGCCGCCGCTGAGCGGCTCGCCGGGATCCCCCGTGCCGGCGATGGACACGAGCAGGCTGCCGTCGGGCAGCACGTGCATGCCGCGCGGATTCGCGAGGCCGCTCGCCACCCGCTGGCGCGGCAGGAGCGCGACGGCTGGGCTCTGCGGGATCTCGATGGCGGCGGCCGCGGTTTCTGCGCGGCCGCCCTGAGCTGCGCGGGCGTCCTGCGGACCGGGCTGGGCCGCCGGCGCACAAGCCGCCAGCGCTCCCAGCAGACCGAGGGAGACCGCGCACGCTCTAACTTCAGTTGTTCTTCGCACCATCTTGAATCCAGGCCCTCACTTGGGAGATTTGTTCGTCGCTGAGCTTCTCGCCGATCGGCATCGGGTCACCGCAGGGCTGCGTGTGCTCCAGCTTGAGGAGCAACAGGCTCTCCTCGGGCTTGCCGGGCTTCACGCGCAGGAGCCCCGTGTCCTTGCAGTGGGGTCCCGTGCTCGAGGGGGGGTTCTCCCCCATGGCTTTGACGTCGACCAGCGCCTTGTACGTGCTCTCTGCGTCCTTCATCTGCAAGTTGCCAACGTTGCCTCCGTGGCAGAGTGCGCTACCGGCGCAGCCCTTGGCGACGATGATCTCCTTGTAGATCGCGGAGAATTGGGGCGCGCCTGCCTGGCCCGTGCCCGCGTCGCCTTCGCTGCCGCCGCTGGGAGCGCCCAGCCCGTAGCAGATGACCTCGTTGTTGTTCTTGAGCGAGGCACCCCCGAACGAGTACTGCAAGCCGCTCTTCACGACGACGTGTCCGTCCACGATCGCGGCCGCGCCGGACGCGATGGTGCCCCCGGTCTCGAAGCTGTTCAGCTCCTCGCCGCTCTCAGCGTCGAACACGAGCAGCTTGCTGTTCACCGGCACGAACAGGAGGCCGTTCGCGAGCGACACCGCACCCCACACGATGCCGTCGAGCTTGCGCGGCGGGCGCACGTCCGAGCCATCCTTCGGATCGAGCACGTGCAGCTGCGCGGCGTCCGGCGGTTCGTTCGAGACGACGTAGAAGTACTTGCCGTCGAACGCACCGTTCATGAGCACGCCGCCGTTGGCTGCCGAGTGGGAGGCGCTCAGGTCCTCGCGCTTCCAGACGATGGCGCCGCTCTCGCGGTCGAGCATCCAGAACGCGCCACCCTTGTCACCCGCCGCTACCACATGCTTGCCATTCACCTCGGCCAGAATCGGGTTGGCGCCGAAGTCCGTGTCCTCGCCGGTGCCGAAGACCATGCGGTTGCTGATCGACCACAGGTCACCCTCGCGCACTTGCGTGACCCACTTGCGATTGCCCGTGCGCAGGTCGATGGCGTGGAACGCATCCGACCCGCCGCCCGCCAACGTGTAGTTGTTGCCCGTGGTGGCGAACACGACTCCACCCTTCAGGTCCACGCCGACGGTCGACCAGACCATCGCGCCGGTCTCGCCTTCCTCGGGCACGGTCCAATACGTCCAGAGCGGCGCGCCGTCCTTGATGCTGAGCGCCTCGACGCCGCCGCGCGCCTTCGCCTGCGCTTCGCCGCCCGTGACCTCTGCCGCGCCGCAGCTGTGACCGACGAGCACCGTGTCGCCTGCCAGCACCGGCGAGGACGTTCCGTCACACGAAGGGTTCTGCGGGTACGTGGCCTGAGGGCCCCACACTATCGAGCCATCCTTCGCATCCAGCTTGTACAGGTTCGCACCCGAGCTCGCGTGCATGTACAGAAAGCCGTCGCGATAGGCTGGTGCCGCGGTGCCGCGCACCTCCGGCTGCGTCCACAGCTCTTTGCCCGTCTTCAGGTCGACCGCGAGGAAACCGCCGGTCGCGGACAGGTACACCTTGCCATCCACGATCACCGGTGTGCCGGTGGGGAAGCCCGGCGTCTTGATGCGCCACTGCTCGCGGAGCTGCTTGGCGTTCGCCACGCTCAAGGTGCGCTCGTTCGGCTGGTGGTAGTGGTTCTGATGGTCGTAACCCATCATCGTCCAGCGTGCGCTCTCGGCGGACACCGCTTCGCCCGCGTCTTTGGTCACGGCCACCGACGCATCGCTCGCGCCGGGCTTGTCCGTGTCCGTGCTGTCGTCGTCACCGCAGGCGAGCATGGCCAAGCAGAGCGGTAGAGCGAGCCGGCCCCAGGGTTTGGAGCGCGGAGCGCGGAGACGAGCGACATTCCAAGCGCGAGTTGACATGGTGAGATCCCCGAATCGTTAGGTGGGTTGTGGGTGACACGCCGACAACAGCAGATGCCTTGTACCGGCTCGCAGCCCCGGTGCCAACAGGTGGAATGGGTGGTCGCGTGTGCGGGCCGAATGCGCGCGCGCTCGCGTTTCATGCCTGTGCGCGCGCACGGAGCGAGAGACGCCCGTGGTAAACTTCGTTCATGGCGGCAGGCCTTTTGCTCTGGCTATTCGTCGGTGGTGTCACCATCCGTCCCTATGTTCCTCCCAAGCTCGATCCCGAGCCGGAGCTGACTCCGACCGAAGTCAAGGTCGTGGAGATCGCGCCGACCAACAGTGAGCCCGACGCGGTCGTGCTCGCGCGGCCTTCGTATGCGGCGCCGCTCGCGGGCCACATCTTGCGCGGCACGCGCGTGCCCGTGCGCGGTGAGGTGCTCTTGCCGAACAAGGGCAATGGCTGCGGCACGCGCCTGTATTACGCGCTCGAGCCGGTCGGCTACATCTGCTCGAGCGAGGCGCGTCCCACGGCGAAGCCCGCGACGAGCGAGTCCGTGCTGAGCATCGTGGACGGCACGCCTCTGCCGTACCGCTACGCGATGGTGCTCGTGCCGGACGGCAGCTTCTTGCCGATGTGGGGCTCACTGAGCGAGCTGCACGAGCACGCCGAGCCGGAGCGGCAGCTCAGCCGCGGCGATACGATCGCGCTCGCCGCGGTGCCGCGCGTGGAGCTGTTCGAGGGTGAAAAGTATTACGTGTCCGTCGACGACAAGGTGCTGCCCGTGAAGAGCACGATGATCGTGCAGCACTACTCGCAGTGGCAGGGCGAGCAGCTGACGGCGGCAACGCACTTGCCGTTCGGGTGGGTGAACCCCGTCAAGGCCCCGATCTTCGACGCACCGGACGGCAAGAAGATCGACCAGGTCGAGCAGCGCACGCGGCTCGAGGTGCTGGAGGAGCAGCTCGTGGGCAAGGCGCGCTGGCTGCGCGTCGGCGAGGGCCGCTGGATGAAGGAGCGGCATCTGAACGAGGTGCGTAAGATCGTGCGGCCGGAAGGCACGGGCATGCACCCGCAGTGGTTCGACGTCGACCTCGGCGAGCAGGTCGTGGTGGCGTACGAGAACGATCAGCCGGTGTACGCGACGTTGACTGCGTCCGGGCACGAGCCGAACAACACGCCGCGCGGCAACTATCCGATCTGGGGCAAGGTCACCAGCATCACGATGAAGTCGCAAGAGTACGACGACATTCCGTACTACGTGAATCGCGTGCCCTGGGTGATGTTCTTCCAGGCGCACAACGCGCTGCACGGCGCGTATTGGCACGATCGCTTCGGCAACACCAAGTCGCACGGCTGCGTGAACCTAGCGCCGAAAGACGCGAAGTACATCTTCGATTGGCTGCAGCCGAACCTGCCGCTCGGCTGGACGTCGATCCGCTACTGGGACCTGAGTGAAGCGCCGGTGGCGCACGTGCACAACACGCGGCTGCGCCGCGGCCTCGTGCAGGACCGCAACGTCGGTCCGCCCAACAAGAAGGACGAAGCCGAGCGCGTGAGCAAGGCCATCGCGCGGCGTGAGGCCGAGGCGGCTGCGGCGGCTGCGGCGATGGAAGCGCAAGCGCTGCAGACGCAGCAGGTGCCGACCGTCCCCGGTGTCACGCCCGTGGTGCCGCTGCCCACGGCTGTGCCCGTCGCCACGCCTCCGGGCGCGCCGGCCACGCCCGCGGCACCGAGCGCGACGAAGCCCGGGGCGGCGACGAGCATCTCGCCGATCCTGCCGCCCACGGCGGCGGGGCCTGCCACGGCGATGAATCGCTAGAGCGTGGCGCGGTCACGGCAGCGTGACCGCCGCTGGATTGCGCTGGGATGCTGTCGGCGTACAGTGGGGCATGCCCGAGTACGCCTACCGTATCGTGAATGTATTCGCCGTTCCGGGTGAGCCGCTCTCCGGCAACCCGCTGTGCGTGTTCGAAGACGCTCGCGGCCTCGACGCGCGCACGATGCAAGCGCTGGCGCTGCAGCTCAACCTGTCCGAGACCACGTTCATCCTGCCCAGTCAGCAGGCGGATGCGCACGTGCGCATCTTCACGCCAACGTTCGAGATGCCGTTCGCCGGCCACCCCACCCTCGGCACGGCACACGTGCTGCGCTCGCTCACGGGTCAGTCGGCGTTGCGCCTCGAGATGCAAGCGGGCGTGATCCAGGTCACAAGTCAGGGCGACGACTGGACGCTTCGCGCCAAGGCGCCGAGCTCTCGGCCGGCAGAGGCCACGCGCGCGCAGCTCGCGCAGATGCTCGGGCTCGCCGAAACGGACGTCGCCGAGCCGGCGCTGTGGGTGAACACCGGCAGCGAGCAACTGCTCGTGCCAGTGACCTCCGCGACCGCCCTCGAGCGCTGCCGTCCCGTGGGCGAGCTGCTCCGCACGTACGGTCGCCTGCACGACGGGCGATACCTCGTCTACGTGTTTACGCGCAGCGCGGAGCGCGCGGTGCGAGCGCGCTTCTTCTTCGATAAGGCGGGACAGGTCGTGGAGGATCCAGCGACCGGGTCGGCGTGCGCAAATCTGGGCGGTTACTACTGGCAGGTCGGGCGCGAGCGGCCACAGGGCCTGCGCGTCTCGCAGGGCGAGCACGTCGGTCGCCCTTCACAGCTCGAGCTGAGCGTCGACGAGCTCGGTCACAGCCACGTGAGTGGTCATGTGATCGAGCTGGGACGTGGCACGATCCGGCTACCTTGAACGCCGCCAAGAGCTGCGAGCCGTGTCGCCTGCGCGACACATGTGCGGGGGAGTATTGCCCGTGCGGCGCGCGCGCACCATAACCAGGCGGACCATCATGGCTGATGTCTCAGACAACCTGTCCTCGGATCTGGCTTCGCTCAAGATCAACCGCACCGCGCCACCTGCGCGGCGGGGTCCTGCGGGTTGGCTCATCGCTGCCTTGTGCCTTGGGCTCGCGTTCTTCGCATACGTGCTCGGCAGGCCGTATCTCGAGGCGCAGTTCTTCAAGACCACCGTCGAGGTGACGGAAATCGCGCTGGTCTCGCCCGCCCAGGCGTCGATCTCGCTCAGCTCGAGCGGCTACGTGGTGCCGCAAGTGCGATCGCAAGTCGGCGCGCGCATCCCGGGCCGCGTCGCCAAGCTGTTCGTGCGCGAGGGCGATCGCGTGCAGGCCGGACAAGTGCTCATCGAGCTCGAGCAGGCGGCGCAGCAAGCGGCCATCGTCGCGGCCCGGCAGCGGTCCGCCGTGGCCCGCGCGCGCGTGGCCACGGCTCGCGCCGCCCTGAACGAGGTCCGGCGCCAGGCCGAGCGCACCGCGCGATTGGTGCAGCACGGCGCCGCGCCCGCGGCGCAGGCCGAGGATCTCGCCACGCGCGTCCTGTCGCTCGAGGAACAGGTGAAGGCCTCGGAGGCCGAGGTCGCCGCCGCTGAAGCCGAGATGGCTTCGCTCAAGGTCAACCTCGACTACATGACGATTACAGCGCCGATCTCCGGCACGGTGCTCAACAAACCCCCGGAGGTCGGCATGGTGCTCGGCAACGACTTCGGGATCGGTACCACCACCACGGGCACGATCGAGCTGGCCGAGATGTCGTCGCTCAACGTGGAGACGGACGTGCCCGAGGGCCGGCTGCACACCGTGCGCATCGGCTCGCCGTGCGAGATCGTGCTCGATGCCTATCCGCAGCGGCGCTTCCGCGGCGAGGCGATCGAGATCATGCCGCGCGTGAACCGCGCCAAGGCGACCGTGGGTGTGAAGGTCAAGTTCGTGGACAACACGGAGGGCGTCTTACCTGACATGGCCGCGCGCGTGAGCTTCCTCGCTAAGAGCCTAGACGCCGAGCAGATCAAGGCTGAGCCAAAGCTCGTCGTGCCCGCAGATGCAGTCGCGGAGCGCGGCGGCAACAAGGTCGTGTTCGTGGTAGAGGGGGACGTCGTGCGCATGAAGCCCATCGCGCTCGGCGAAGCGTTCGGGGAAGGCTTCGAGCTCAAGGCAGGTCCAGATGCGGGCACGAAGGTGGTCAAGGCGCCGCCGGACACGCTGACGGACGGCGGCAAGATCAAGGAACAGGTCGCATCATGACCACAGAGGCAACGAACGGGTCGGACTTCATTCGGCTCGATGACGTGGGCAAGGTCTACTACCGCGGCAAAGAGCCGATCGAAGTGCTCAAGCAGCTGCACCTGACCATGCCCGAAGGTGCGTTCGAGGCGCTGATGGGTCCGTCCGGTTCCGGCAAGAGCACCTTGCTCAACTTGATCGCGGGCCTGGACAGCCCGAGCAGCGGCTCGGTTCGCATCTCGGGACAAGAGCTCGGGCGCATGACCGAGGCGCAGCGCGCGCACTGGCGCTCACAGAACGTCGGCTTCATCTTCCAGACGTACAACCTGCTGCCGGTGCTGACGGCGGCGGAGAACGTCGAGCTGCCGCTGTTGCTCACCCGCCTGCCGAGCAGCGAGCGCAAGGAGCGCGCGCGCGTCGCGCTGCGCGTCGTGGGCCTGGAAGATCGCGCGGACCACCGTCCCGATCAGCTGTCGGGCGGGCAGCAGCAGCGCGTCGCCATCGCGCGCGCCATCGTCACGGATCCGAAGATCATCGTGGCCGACGAGCCCACCGGCGATCTGGACCGCACCAGCGCCGATCAGATCCTGGAGCTCCTGGTGCGGCTGAACCGCGAGCTGAAGAAGACCATCGTCATGGTCACGCACGATCCGGCCGCAGCCGAGCGCGCAACCATCGTGCGCCGCCTCGACAAGGGCGCGCTGATATGAACCTCGCGACCGTCGCGCTGAAGAATACGCGCCGCAACCTGTTCCGCACCGCGCTCACCGTGCTGGGCGTGGCCGTCGCGATGCTCGCGTTCCTGCTGCTGCGAACGGTGCTGTCCGCGTGGCTCGTGGGCGTGGAGTACTCGGCCAAGGACCGGCTCGCGACACGGCACAAGGTCACGTTCATCATGACGTTGCCGAAGCGCTACGTGGAAGACGTACGCGCGATCAAGGGCGTGGAGTCCGTCACCTGGTTCAACTGGTTCGGCGGCAGGCTGCCGGGCAAGGAAGACCAGTTCTTCGGCTCGATGGCGATCGACCCGCCGAGCTTCTTCCAGGTGTACGACGAGGTCTCGCTGCCCGAGGAGCACAAGCAAGCGTTCCTCCAGAACCGGCGCGGCGCGCTGGTCGGCGCGGTGCTCGCGCGGCAGTTCGGTTGGAAGGTGGGCGACCGCGTGACGCTCGAGGGCACGATCTTCCCCGGCAAGTGGGAGTTCATCATCGATGGCGTGTACTCGGCCAAGCGGCGCTCGATGGACGAGTCGAGCTTCTACTTCCACTGGGATCTGCTGAACCAGACCGTGCCCGTGCCGCAGCAAGAGCAGGTCGGTTGGATCGCGAGCAAGGTGCCGAACGCCGGCCAGGCCGCGACCGTGGCCAAGCGCATCGACGCGCTCTTCGAGCCGCGCGACATCCAGACCTTGAGCATGAGCGAGCGCGCGATGAACACGTCGTTTCTGGGCATGGTCTCGACGTTGCTCGATGCGATCCAGATCGTGAGCGGCGTGATCCTGCTCATCATGATGCTGATCCTCGGCAACACCATCGCCATGGGCGTGCGCGAGCGCACGCACGAATACGGCGTGCTGCGCGCGATCGGCTTTCTGCCACGCCACCTGTCGCTGTTCGTGCTGGGTGAGGCCACGATCATCGGCCTGCTCGGCGGCGCGCTCGGTGTGGCGATCGGCATTCCGCTGATCAACGGCGGCGTGGGGCGCTATCTGGAAGAGAACATGACCGGCTTCTTCCCGTACTTCCGCGTGGCCCAGCAGGACGTCGTGATCGCGCTGGCGCTCTCGCTCGTGCTGGCGAGCCTGGCCGCGCTCGTGCCGGCGTACCAGGCCGGCAAGCTGCAAGTCACCGACGCCTTACGCAAGCTGGGGTGAGAGCATGATTCCGCTGCGCTACAACCTACGGTCACTCGCGGTCCGCAAGACCACCACCGTCGCCACGGCGCTCGGCATTGGGCTCGTCGTGTTCGTGCTCTCCGCGTCGCAGATGCTGGCAGATGGCATCCGCAACACGCTGGGACGCGCCGGCGAGGCGGACCATGCCATCGTGCTGCGCAAGGGCTCCGACAACGAGATGAGCAGCAGCCTCGAGAGCCGAGAGGTGAACCTGATCCTCGCGGCGCCGGGCATCAAGCGCAGCCCGGAAGGCACGCCACGCGGCGCGGGCGAGCTGATCGCGGTCATCGCGCTGGAGAAGCCGAACAGCGGCGGTCAGGTCTCGAACGTCGCCGTGCGCGGCGTCCCCGAGGACATCTTGCAGTTTCGCTCGCGCACGCGGGTGATCGCGGGCCGTGCGCCGCGCCCGGGTGCAGACGAGGCGATGATCGGCCAGCGCCTGCGAGGTCAGTTCGCCGGCACCGACATCGGCCAGCGCTTCGAGCTGAAGAAGAACCTGAACCTCACGGTCGTGGGCGTGTTCGAGGCCGACGGCTCCTCGCACGAGTCGGAGATCTGGTGCGACGTGCAGCTCGTGCGCTCGGCGTTCGGGCGCGAGGGCTATCTATCCTCCGTCACGGTGCAGCTGGAGTCGCCCAACAAGTTCGACACCTTTCGCTCCGCGATCGAGCACGACCGTCAGCTCGGGCTCAAGGCGGAGCGCGAGACGGCGTACTACGAGAAGCAATCCGAGGGCACTGCGACGCTCGTGCGCTTCCTGGGCGGCACGGTGACGTTCTTCTTCTCGATCGGCGCGATCATCGGCGCGATGATCACGATGTACGCGGCGGTCGCGCATAGAAAGCGCGAGGTCGGGACCTTGCGTGCGCTCGGCTTCTCGCGCGGCACGATCTTGTCGTCGTTCCTGCTCGAGTCGATCATGTTGGCGCTCATCGGCGGCGCGGCCGGGTCACTGGCATCGTTGGCCATGGGCACGGTGAAGTTCTCCATGATGAACTTCAACTCCTGGTCCGAGATCACGTTCTCGTTCGACCCGTCGCCGCAGGTTCTCTTGAGCTCGCTCGCCGCGGGCGCGCTGATGGGCGTGCTCGGAGGTCTCTTGCCTGCTCTGCGCGCCGCGCGCACCTCACCGGTCGAAGCGATGCGCGACTGAGCTCGCGCCGCGCGCGATGCCAGTCATCGTGCAGCGGCATGTCCTCGAACCGGAACACGCGCGGCAAGTGCGCGCGATGTGACACATCCCGAGCACGCCAACCTGTCGATTTCACGTTCACGCACTTCGGTGCTATGGGCTATGACTGTCCGCAGTAGCAAGCCTAATTCCACGGAGTCCCATGCGCAGTGTTTCCTCGATCCAGGCTTCTTTCGTATTGGCCAGCAGCGTGTTGAGCATCGCGTGCAACAGCAGCGACCCGGCCGCGGCCGCCACCTCGACTCCCAGCCCCACGAGCACGGCGCCCGTCGCGGGCATCACCGGATCGCCGGCCGCCGCCGGGGGCAGCATGGCCAGCGCGGCCGGTGCCACGGCCCCTGCCGCTGCCGCTGCGGGCGGCAGAGCCACGACCACGTCTCCGGTGACTGCCGCTGCCGGCAGCACGGCCAGCTCGACTGCGGGCAGCGTGGCTGCCGCTGCGGGCAGCACGGCGAGCGCAGCAGGCACCCCAGGTACGGCTGCAGGCAGCGCCGGTACGGTGGCCAGCGCCGGAGCCACAGCCAACGCGGGCACCTCCGCGGCGGCCGGTGCCGGGGCTGCAGCTGGTAGCGGCGCCGCTGGTGGTGCGGTGACGTGGACCAAGGTCTACGAGTCGGTCTTCGTCGAATCCGGTTGTGTCGGCGGCGGCGCCTGCCACCAGAGCGCGATGGCGCCCAGCAAGCTCGCGCTCGGCGACCAAGCGATGGCGTACAAAGATCTGATCAACGTCGCCGCGATGGGCATGAACCTGCCGGGCGGAACCACCGCGCCCAACTGCGGCGGCACGGGCGTGATGCGCGTGAAGCCCGGCGATCCGGACAACAGCCTCCTGGTTCAAAAGCTCGAAGAGAAGCAGAAGTGTGGCAGCGCCATGCCGCCCGGCGGCGGGCTCGAGCCGGAGAAGGTCACGCTCGTGCGCGACTGGGTCAAGGCCGGCGCGAAGATGGACTGAGCGTGGGCGCGGGGCGCGGGAACAGCGGCTCCCTCGCCCTGCACTCCGCAGCCGTCAGCGGCTGGGTGCGAGGCTCGGAGCGGTTGGACCGCCCTGCACGCCGGCTTCGCGCAGCGCCACTTCGACGTCCTCGGTGAGCTCGATCTTGCAGCCGTGGAGCAGACTGGCGACCACGTTCACGGCCTGCACGGCCATCTTCAGCAGCGCGCTGCTGCGCGCGACGCACACGATCGAGCCGCGTAGATACCCGCGCTCGCGCTCCTTCATGCGCTCCTGCCACACGCGCCGGGCCTCCGCATCGTAGGTGAGCATCGCGCGCCAGTCGTGGATCACGAACAGGCCACCGTGACGCGAGAGCTCCGGAGCGCGCTCGCGCAGGATGCGCTCCTCGAAGTTGTGATAGGTGTGAGCTGCCGTCGCGGTGCCGTGCGCTGCGACCACCTGCGAGACGATGATCCCGCGCCCGAGATACCATGCGAAGCCATAGTTCGGGTCGCGGTGCTGAATGGGCCAACGGTCGAGAGGCGCCCTGGGTTGATCGTGCATGGAGCTCGCTCTCTGGATCTTTCCACGAGAAGCTCGTTCGTACGAGGGGCCAACCACCCCACGACGTGCGCGCGGCGCCACCGAGTGCGCCGCACGCGTACTGCCGAGCGCAGCGCCTGCTCGTCACCGATTGTGGCATATGCTACCACCCAGGGCTCTCGGCGGCGCTGGAGGAAACACGGCGCAGCCCAAGATGACAGGAGGTTTTGGGATGGGCTACAGCGTGACCCACCGGATCGAGACGGACGTCGACACTCTCTGGCAACTGTTCTTCGATGAGCGCGTCGTGCGCGCCATGCTGGAGCAGCTCGGCAATCCGGCGGACTACAAGATCGTCGAGCAACGCGTGGACGACCAGGGCCTGCAGCATCGCACGATCGAGTGCTGGTCGAAGGTGCAGCTGCCGAGCCTCATCACCAAGGTCTTCGGCGACGGCTCGTACACGGAGTACGGCTGCTACGACAGCGTGGCCAAAAAGTACACCGCGCGCTGCGTTCCCAAGCAGAACGGCGACAAGGTGGGCACGAAGTTCGAGATCACGGCGAGCCCCATCGGGGACGGCAGCCACTGCGAGCGCAAGGTGACCGTGGAGAACACGGTGAATGTGTTCGGCCTCGGCAGCGTGATTTCGAGCCTGCTGGAGCGCGGGCAGCGCGCTTCACACGATCAGAGCGCCAAGTTCTTGAACGAGTGGCTGCGCTCGCAGCGCGGCTGAAGGGCACGAGTCGCGGCAGCCGCTCGGAGCGGCGGCCCCTCACTCGAGCGGGATGAACGGCAGACTGATGTACGAGGGATGCTGCGCGTCGCGGTGGACGCGCACCTTCGGCGCGGGGTCCAGCCTCGGCGTCGCCGCACCCGCGGAGAAGGTCACGATCAAGCGCAGGAAGTGCCCGGACTTGATCAAGATCGAGATCGGCAAGAGCGCGAACTGCAGCTCCACCGGCTCGTCCGTGAGCGGGCTCACGTCCGCCTGCGCGCTCGGGTGCCACGGCAGCCCGAGATTGTTGTAGGGCGGATCGGCCGTCTTGCGGTGCGACGCGCGCAGCCGGCCCGTCGTGTTGTACGAGACCGCTGTGCCGTCCGGCGCGACGTCCTGCAACGTGACCACGAAGTCGCCGTCCGTCGCCGACGAAGAGACCCACAGGCTGACGCTGGGATGCCCCGTGATCTGGGCATCCACCGAGTAATACGGCGACTCGTAGCGCAGGCCGCGATCGAGCAAGTTGTCCGGCGTCACGTCGTATTGCACGGTGAGCTCGTCGTGCGCCTGGACCGCGCCCGTGCGCACCGTCGTGATGGTTCGGGCGCCGAGGTAGTACCGGGTCTGGCGCTCGTTCGCGAGCGGCCACGAGTCGCTCGCGCGCCAGGCCGTACCCTCGGGCGCGTTGTACGTGTAGTAGTAGACGGGCGGCTCCTGCAGCACGCCGTTGTCGATGTCTTTCAGCCAGTGGTCGAACCAGCGCCGCTCCTCGACCGCGAGGTCGAAGCCCGTCTGGTTCTGGACCGTGAACCAGGCGCAGTGTCCGGCCGGACCGACGAGCAGCTTCTTCGGCGTAGTCAGGTTGTTGAACGTGAAGAACACCCCACCCTTGCTCGAGCCCTCGTCCCAGTTCGCGGCGGCGTACACGGCGATACCCGACTCGTTGATCTCGTCGAGGTAGGTGTGCGGGCTGCTCTGCTGCCACCACGGGCCTTCCAGCACGTTGCTCGCCACGCTGTCGCGAAACGGCGCGAACCCGACGCTGTCCTTGCCGTCCGCGTGCTCCGCAATGGCAGCCATCAGCTGCGTGCGATCGTCGTCTCCGTCGACCGGCTGCGCCAGCATGTTGCGGTCATCCGAGCTAGGTGTGTTCGGCGGCGTGCTCGTGGCCATGCCCGGAGGCGGAGCCACGCCGCCCATCACGGCGAACTCGTAGATGTCGAACTCGCAGCTCATGGGAAAGATCGCCTTGAGATGTGGAGGCGCCGTGGTGGCCGCCTGCATCTGACTGCCGCCCGTGGCCGAGCAGCCCCACATGCCGACCTTGCCTGTGCTCCATGGCTGCTCCGCGAGCCACTCGACCAGATCGTACGCGTCCATGCGCGCCGCTTCGAGCCACTCGCCGCGGTTGTAGCCCACGTTGCGGCCGTACGACGCGTACAGGCCGCGGAAGTCCGCGATCGCGACGACGTAACCGTATTCGATGAGGCGCGCCGCAGCGCCTGGATACGTCTCCCCGGATAGACCACGGCCGGTGGTGGCGGACTCGAAGTAGCGTCGGTTGTATGGCGTGTGCATCAGCAGCACGGGCAACTTCGTGTTCACGACCTGGCCGCTCTCGTCCTTGGGGCGATACAGATCGACGGCGAGCTTCGTGCCATCGCGCACGGCGACGTAGCGCGAGCTGAGCTCGTAGCCCTCGTAGATGCGTTCGCTGTAACCGCTGTACTCGCCCGGCTTCGAGACCTTGGCGGGAGTGGATGCGTCGGGCGTGCGCCCGGTGCTGGCTCCTACGCGTTCGGAGCTGGAAGTGTCGTCCGCGCAGCTCGCGAGGCCGACGCCGAGCAGACAAAAACATGCGACTGCAGAGGCAAAACCAATGCGTTTCATGGGTCCCTCACGCTGTACGGCAGCCCCGTGTGTCTCGTGCGGTCTACTGGAAAGCGCGACACAAGTCGATGGACACATGCTGCCGTACGCTCACGACGCGAACACGCGCTCGCTTGCGCGCTCGATCACTCAGCATTGGCTAGGTACGCGAACTATCACTCCCAACGTCACACTGTCCGGACACATGACACAAGAAGGGAGCCAGCAACAATCCTGTCAGGACCTCGCGCTGAGCTCCGGGTAAAGTCCTTTCGGCCCGGCGTGAAGTGCAGCGCTGGCGGGAGAGCTTGGAGATGACATCACTTCACACGCTGTACGTCGGCGCAGCTGTCGCTGTGCTCGCGGCTTGCGGCACTGCGGACGCGGAGTCGCGCGCGAGCGCGGCCACGAGCTGCGATCGGAGCTGCCTGATCGCGCTGGCGCGGAGCGCAGTCAGCGGCGCTGCTGCGCTGCCGGAGACCGTGCGCTTCACCGAAAACGGGCAGGAGCGGAGCCGCGCCGAGTCGTGGCTCGCGCGCGCCGCTCAGGTCGATCTGCACGGCGAGTACGCGGATCCTGCACGCGGCTCGGTGATCGTGGTGGGCACCGGCCAGGACGACGACGGCCGCCCCAGCGTGTTCGGGCTGCGCCTGCAAGCAAAAGGCGACGTCATCACGGAGGCCGAGCTGATCATCGCGCACGAAGGCGAGGTGTCCGTGTTCCCTCCTTCGATCCCGATCGCGCGCGAGCCCGTGTTCTCGGAGCAGGTCGCACCGGCGCAGCGCACGCCAGGCGCGCGCATGATCGAGATCGCCGACGCGTACTTCGACGGCATCGAGGTCGACTCGGGCGCAGACGTACCAGTTACAGAGGACTGCAACCGGGTCGAAAATGGAGTCCAGACCACCCACTCGGAGCGCTTTAGTAACCTCGACTGCAACTCGCTCGAGGTCTTCGACTACATCACCGAGGTGCGCGAGCGGCGCTATCCGCTCGTCGACGAGGAGCGCGGCGTGGTGGCGGGCCTGGTCGCGTTTTACATCCCGGGCGGCGACTACCCGCGTGTCGTGGACGGCATGCCCACCACGCGCCACTACGATCCGCGCTCGCTGTTCCTGATGGAGGCGTTCAAGATCGTGGATGGCCGCATGCGCCAGGTGGAAGCCACCATGCGCAACATGCCGCTGGGGGCGTCGATGGGCTGGCCCGTCAGCGTCGAACAGTAGCGCGATCCGACGTCACTTCGTGGCCGCAGCGGGCGCTGGTTGGGCGGCAGGCGGGAGCTTCGCGCGCAGCGCGGCCAGCGCTTGCTCGTATTCGTCGCGCGCCTCTTGCAGCTGCGGCTCGGCGTCCGCGAGCGTCCGATCGAGCGAAGCCTGGCTGGCCTGCACCGCGCTCAGCTTGTTTTCGTACAGCCGCGCGCGCTCGCGACTGGCGTCCACGTCCCTCGCCGCCGCGCCACCGCTCTGAACCGAGCGCTCGCGCTCCAGCGCACTCTGCAGGGTAGCGACGACCTGCTCGTGCTCGCGCTGCAGGCGCTGCAGCTCGAGCACATCGTCGACCAGCGCGACGTAGACGAGATAGCTCGCCTCCGCGACGTCCTCCGCGCTGCGCTGCGCGGCGCTCCACGTGGGCGCGGGCAGCCGGCCCTTGATCTCCTCCAGATAGCGCTGCGCTTCGCTCTCCCGGCGCAGCCGCTTCTCGAGCTGACGCGACACGCTCTCACGCAGCGCCTGGTGCACGGCGGGCTGACTGTCCACCTGCGTGCAGCCGTTGTCGGTCAGCTGCTTCTGCGTGACGCTCGTCACGCGCGCACCGATCGCCCCGCGCTCGCTCTCCCAGAACGCGCGCACCGCCCGCTCGGAGCGGCGCGCCTCCACGCTGCCCTCCCGCCGCCCATCCGCGTCCGCCTGGTCCACGACGTAGAGCAGCTGGGTGCGGTCCTCCTGCGAGCGCGGCTGCGGCGCGCGCGCCACGAAGCTGCCCGACAAGTCGCGCGCCTGCTTGCGATGGCTGGCGAAGCTCTCGGCGGCGGCGCGCGTCGCGTCGGGATAGCTGAGCGCGTAGCCGATGCCGCCGGCCGATGACGCAGTCTGCGGCGCGAGCGGGCGACTGGCGCAAGCACCGAGCGCGACGAGCAGCGCGCCGACCAGGATCGTATGAGACGAGTGAGGCGACATGGGGCCGCAGGTGTAGCAGAAATCCAGGCCGAGGTGATGCCGCCCCAGGCTGCGGACTGCTCACGGTGCAGCTGGCGGCGGCATCACGGCGGGCACACCCCCGCAGGGCCGTTGAGACCCGCGGGTAACGCCTGGCCGATGCGCGTGCCCAGCCACTGCACCTCGCACTCCACGAGCGCGGGATTGTCGGCGACTGCGATGATCGAGCTCACCTCGTTCAGGCTGCTCAGCCCACGCAGGCTCTGGAGCGCCGCGTTGCCGCTGATCGAGAGGTAGCGCGCCGTGGTCAGGGGCGCGAGCGCCGATAGATCGCTGAGCTGTGGGTTACTCGTCAGCTCGACACTCCCGGGCCGGGTCGGCGTTGCCACCACCCCCTGCAGGCTCGAGACTCCGGTGCCCTGCAGCGACACGTAGTCCAGCGCGCCGGAGCCCTCGAGCCACGCGAGCGACGTGACGAGCGGCTCGTCGTCGATGATCAGCGTTTCGCTGATGCGCGCGTTCGCCAGTGCACTGAGGTCAGCGAGCTGCGGGTTCGCTCGAACCCAGAGCATGCGGATCGACGCAGCGTTGGCGAAGCCGTCTAGCGCCGTGAGCGCGCCATTTCCATCGAGCTCGAGCTGCTGCAAGCTCTCGAGCGCAGACAGATCGCCGAGCTCGACGAGCTTCGGGCAGCTCAAGACCCGCAAGGCGTAAGCACGCTCGAGCGACCCGAGATCGCCGAGCGTCGTTAGCTCGGGATTGGCTTCTACGGTGAGCCCACCGAAGTCGCCGAACTGTTCGAGCGACGACAGCGCGGACAGGTTCTCGAGCACGGCGTTCTGACGAACGTCGAGTTGGGTCTCGACCCTCCGCAGCGCGCCGAGGCCCGTCAGCTGGGACAGCATGGCGTTGCCGTCGATGATGATGCTGTAAGCGCCCTGAAGCGCTTCGAGGCCTGCCAGGCTGGTCAGCGTCGGGTTGTTCTCGATGCGCAGGTCACCAGTCAGGTGCTGCAGGCCCGCCAGGCCTGCGAGGCTTTGCAGCACCGGGTTCTGCGCGATGGTGACGCTTTCGAGCGCGCTCACATCCAGGCCGGACAGTCCGCTGAGGCTCGCGTTGCCCTGGACGATGAGCGCGTGCACCGGCAAACCCTGGAGGCTCGAGAGCGTGCTGAGCGCGGCATTGTCGAGCAGCCCGAGCACGGACAGCGCGGTCAGGGACGTCAGGCCTGCGAGCGACTGCAAGGCGTCGCAGCCTTCGATACGCAGGTACTGCAGCTGCGTGAGACCGCTCAGCCCTGACAGGCTCTGCAAGGCGTCGCACTCCGTGAGCTGCAGCGAATTCCCGACGGATTGCAGCTGAGCGAGGCTGCCGAGATCCTGCAGCTGCGGCAGGCGGTGCAGCTCGGCAAGATGTGCATGCTTGCCGCCGAGGACTGCGATCTGCGCCAACTTGGGATTGTCCGAGAGGTACAGGTAAGTGACCTGTTCGTGAAGCGTCAGGCCGGACAGGCTCTGCAGCTCGGGCAGATGGTGCACGCGCAGCTCGCTGATCTGACTCACCGACTGCAGCGGCGCGGTGTCGGAGATCGCGATGTTCGCGAGCTCGAGCGCGCCCGCGTGTCGGAGCTTTCCGAGCCCCGCGAGGCTCGCGAGCTGCCCCGTGCCGGTGCGCTCGGGATCGCCGATCGTCAGCTTGCCTCGCACTTCGATCAGCTCGGACAGCGGCTGGAGCGAGCTGATGTTCTCGCCCGCGAGCGTCACGTCCCGCAGCGCGCGCACGCAGCCGTTTACGGCATCGACGTCCGCCTGGGTGTCCGCGCGGAAGTTGCAGCCGATCACCTGCTCGTGGCACGCCGGGTAGCGCGGCCGCTCACAACCCGCGTACTTGAGGTTCGGCGTCCGCGCTCCGAGCGAGACCGCGCCGTACGCCACCTCGAGCCGCGGCAGCTTCACGGCGTCATGCAGGCGCAGCGCGCCCCACACGCGCTGCAGCGCGGGCACGACGCGCTCGCCGCGCGTGACCCTGAGCTCGAGTGTGCCGCCGACCTCGACCAGCTCGCGCAGCGCGTCGATGTTCTGCAGCTTGGAAGGCACGCCCTCCGCGAGCAAGAAGTCGCCCGTGACACAGCGCAGGTGATCGAGCCCGTCCAGACGCTCGAGGCTGCGGATCTGGCCGCTGCAGTAGCCTTCCGAGCACGTCTCGCTCGCGAGGAAGCTGCCGTCGATCAGGCGCAGGGACTCGAGGCCTGCAAGAGACTTTAGGGTGCTGCTCTGCACGGCGACCGTCCCGACGACCTTCACGCAGCCGCGCAGGGCAGCTACATCGGCCTCGCTGCTCAGCTGCACGTCGCCGCGGACCACGCCGTCTGGGCACCTGGGATTG
>Ga0190269_10000061_pt1 | contig 46656 bp, 29 predicted proteins | sample Popmic249IS_FD_133749 | JGI IMG/M metagenome (GOLD analysis project Ga0190269, IMG submission 133749) | Populus adjacent soil microbial communities from riparian zone of Blue River, Arizona, USA - 249 IS | ecosystem: Environmental > Terrestrial > Soil > Riparian zone | place: USA: Arizona... | reverse complement strand
CGTCCACGTCCACGGTTACGGTTACGTTAGATACTTGGATCTACCCGCGGCGAAGGCGTTCCAGTGCGAGGTCGTGCGCCTGATGATAGGCCGTTCCCAGCCGCGACCAGTCGAACTCCCACGAGCGCTTCTCGACCTCGTTGCGCAGGCTGACCCGCTCGCGCCGCGTGAGTAGACAAAACTCGAACAGACGACGCGCCAGGTCGTCCGCGGCTTCGTTGTACGTCCTGCCGCGGCGCTGCTGGACCCAGACGCCCCAGCGATCGTGATCGGGTAGGACTTCGTCCACGTAGCGCCCGAAGCCCGCCAGGTCGCTCGAGATCGCCGGCGTGCCGAGCGCCATGCACTCGAGTGGGGTGTAGCCCCAGGGCTCGTACGCGCTCGGGAACACGCCGAGGTGACAGCCGCGCACGAACTGTTCGTATTCGATGCCCCACAGCGGGCTCACCGGCGTGATGAACTCCGGGTGGTACACGACCTTCACCGCGTCGTCCGGGCGATTGAACAGCTGCAGCTGGCGTAGCTGCACCAGCACGGGATCGGTGCGGTCGTCCTCGAGGATGTGCGAGACGATCGGCGGCAAGGTGTCCGTGCGCAGCGCCGCCTGCGTGCGCCGGTAGCGCAGCTGCCAGTAATCTTCGACGAGGTTGTCGAGCTGCAGTTTGCCGCCGGCAGCGGCGCGCTGGAACAGTTGATCGCCCACGCGATCCACGATGTTGTCGCAGACGTCGCGCAGCTCGTTCAAAATGCCGCGTTTCTCGAGCACGAGCGGGTGAATGGAGCGCACCGGCCGCGAGGCGATCACGAAGAACACCACCGTGATGCCCGTGCGCGTGAGCTTCAGCTGCGTGTTCAGACGGGCCATCGCCTCGAGGCACAGATCGAAGCCCTTGTTGCGCGGCTCGAAGCGGCCGCTCGTGAACATGTACAGAGTGCGATCGAGATCGAAGCGCTGATGGGGGAAGAAATAACCCATCGTGAACGTGTGCAGGCGCGCCTTGAAGTCCGCGTGGAACGTCTGCAGGTCGTGGCCGACGTTGAAGCGCGAGATGGTCAGGCCGTTCGGCGTGATCAGGTCGGGCTTTCGGCCGAGCAGGGCGACGCATTCTTCGGCCGTGATCGGCGACACCGTGGTGAAGACGTTCGCGCCCTGTGCGCAGGCGCGCTCGATGCCGTGCTGCGCGCGCACGTTGTAGTGCGCGGCCTGCGTCACGGGGTCCACACGGTCCAGGCGGTCGTAGAAGTCCGGCTCGTTCGAGGCGATGTAGCGGCCGAGCTGCGTGGCGTGCGTGGTGAACAGGGTGCCGATGCGCAGCTTTGCGCGGCGCAAATACGGCAGCGCCACGCCGCTCTGCCACTCGTGAAAATGCGCGATCAAGTGCGAGGGTAGGAGCTCCTCGACGCCGAGCGCGTCGGCGCTGGCCTTCGGCACGTCGAGCGACAAGACGCCCGCCGCAGCCACGAGGGTGCGGCGCACCGCCTCGCCGAACAGAAGCGCGTCGTCCACGACCTTTTCGCCGGGCTGACTTTCGATGCCGTGCTCGGTCCACAGCGAGCGCGACAGCGCCGGCAGCTCGCTCGCGAGACGCTTGTATTCCAGCAGCAGCACGCGCGGCCGGCCCTGGATGAGCCAGTGACCGAAGTGCGCGCGCACGCCCGCCGTCTCGAGCGCATCGAGCAGGCGCGCGAGCCAGCCGGTGGCTCGCGCCGGCTCGAACTCCAGCGAGACCTTGCTCTCGAAGTACGGCCCGAGCAGACAATACTGATCGCGCCAGCGATGCACCATGAGCGGCGCCTTGGAGCGCACGACCTGATAGATGCCGCCGATCTGGTTGCAGACCTCCCAGGAAATCTCGATCAAGAACGCGCCACTCGAAGGCTCACTCGGCAGCGGTGCGAAATTGGAAGCGGCTTCGAAAGGTGTCGGCGGACGACGACTCGGAGGACTGGGAGGCATCGTCGTGCAGCCTACCCGAGACGGTTCGCACCCCGGAATAGAAACCGCGGGCGGCGGCGCAAAAACGGCCGCTCGCCCGGATGCTGCGACTTGCGCGCGCGCCTCACGCGCCTCACCCAGGCGCGATGCGAATCATGTAGCGGCCTTCTGGCAGCCGTTCGAAGCCGAAGCGCTCGTAGAGTGTGTGCGCATCGCGGGTACCGAGCACGCAGCGCGAGGCGTTCTGCACGAGCGGGTGCGCGAGCACGAACTCCACCAGCTCCTTGCCGATGCCCTCGCCGCGCAGCGCTCGATCCACGAAGACGTCACACAGGTACGCAAAGCGACTCTCGTCCGTGACCACGCGCGCAAACCCGACCTGCTGCCCGGCGCGGTACACGCCGAAGCACAGGGAGCGCGAGAGCGCGTTCCGAAAACGCGCCTCGTCGAGCCCCTCCGCCCAGTACGACTCGTCGCGCAAAAACGCGTGGATCCACGGCAGCTGCAGCAGCGCGGGGTCGGTGCTGAACAGATACTCTGCACGTCTGCGCTCGATGGGCGCACCGGGCGTCTCGAGCGCACGGCGTGCGGCGGCTTCCGACATCGGCTGGTCTCGCCGCAGCTTGGGATCCGGCACGGGCGCGCCGGGCGTGAGCCGCAGCGGAATCGTGCCGGCCCACACCGCCAGCTCGAGGTCCCCCGGCGCGTCGACAGGAGGGCCGCTCCGCACCTTCGCCGAGGCCTCATCGACGTCCACGCGCACCACCAGGGTCGCGCGCAGCTCGGCCTCGGTCGGCGCGCTCAGCTCGCGCATGCGGCCTGCCGCCATGTGCTCGATCAGCGCGTGCAGCGCCAGGCGCTTCTCGTCGACGTCCGAGACGACGCTGGCCGCTCCGAGCACTACGGCAGAGCGGTAGTTCATGGAGTGATGAAAGGCGGTGCGCGCCAGCACGAGGCCGTCGAGCAGGGTGAACGTCAGGCTAGCCCGCCCGCGCTCGCACAGCGCGCGCAACATGGCGTTCTGCGCGGCGCCGTGCAGATACAGCGCATCGCCGATGCGTGCGTGCGCGGTGGGCATGCACATCGCGACGCGGTCCGCACCCGTGAAGGCGACGTGCGCGATCGGCGCGGCATCGATGATGGCGTGCACGTCCGCGCGCTCGTGGGAGCCGCGCTCCGGGTGGCGCTTGAGCTTGACGTGGGGGCCCGCGAGCCCGCTCGGGGGTGGTGGGTTGTCGTGCATGCTCGTGGTTTGCGCCGAGACTGGTCCGTGCAAAAGTACCAGTTGTGGCAAAACGACTAGACCACTCGAAGAGCGGCCGAGCCGCCCGCAGCGGCACGTGGGTGCTGGACGTGGACGCGCCCGAGGACGCCGCGCACCCGATGTTCCTGCGCATCGCGCGTGCGATCAGCCGGGACATCCGGCGCGGGCGGCTGGCCCGCGGCGCGCGTTTGCCCGGCAGCCGCGAGCTGGCTCGCAGCCTGGACGTGCACCGCAACACCGTGCTCGCCGCGTACCGCGAGCTGCTGGCGGAGGGCTGGATCGAGCCGCACCACGGTCGCGGCACGTACGTCTCGAGCCAGCTGCCGGAGACCCCCGGCAAGCGCTTCGGCCGCCCGCGCCTGGTCCATGCGACGCCGCCGCTGCCCGCGGCGGAGCGCGTGGGGTTCGCGTTCACGCCCGCGTTCGCGCCGCTCAAGCCGGGCAGCGTGACGAGGGCCGGGGATAAGCCGCTCCTGCGCATGTACGGGGGCTTGCCGGACCTGCGGGAGATCCCGCATGCGGCGCTCGCCCGGGCGCAGCGACGCGTGCTGCGGCGAGCGGCGGGCGTGCTGGGCTATGCGGACCCCGCGGGGCACCCGCAGCTGCGCGCGGCGCTCGCGAGCCTGTTGTCGGCGCGCCGCGGGCTCGGCGTGCAGCCCGACGAGCTGCTGATCACGCGCGGCAGCCAGATGGGGCTCGCGCTCGCGGCGTTGGCGCTGCTCGCGCCTGGTGACGCGGTGGCCGTCGAGGCGCTCGGCTATCACCCGGCATGGGCGGCGCTGCAACTGGCGGGCGCGCGCATCGTGCCGATCCCGGTGGACGACGCGGGCTTGTCTGTGCCGCTCCTGGCTGCGGCATGCGAGCGCCAGCCGATCCGCGCCGTGTACCTCACGCCGCATCACCAGTACCCCACCACCGTGCCGCTGTCGCCGGGTCGGCGCTTGTCGCTCCTGCAGCTGGTGGCGGCGAAGCGCATGGCGATCCTGGAGGACGACTACGACCACGAGTTCCACTACGAGGGTCGGCCGCTCCTGCCGCTGAAGAGCGCGGACGAGGCGGGCTCGGTGGTGTACGTGGGCACGTTGTCCAAGGTGTTCGCGCCGGGCGTACGCATCGGCTACGTGGTCGCTCCGCAGCCCGTGCTGCGCGAGATGACGGCGCGCCGCTACTACCTCGATCGCCAGGGCGATCACGTCACCGATGCCGCGCTCGCGGAGCTGATCGAGGATGGCGAGCTCGAGCGGCACACGCGCCGCATGCGCCGCCTGTACCAGGCGCGGCGCGACGCGTGCGTGGCCGAGCTGCAAAAGCAGCTGCCGGCGGCGCTGGAATATCGGGTGCCGAGCGGGGGCATGGCGCTGTGGGCGCGCGCAGCCCCGGACATCGACGTGATGGCCTGGTGGCGCGCGGCGGAGCAAGCGGGTGTGGCGTTCCAGCCCGGCCAGAGCTTCCGCTGGGACGGCAAACCGAGCGATCGCCTGCGGCTCGGCTATGCGGCGCTGCGCGAAGACGAGCTGAGCCTCGCGGTGCGGCGCCTGCAGCAGAGCCTGCGCCACGCGCGCAAGCCGCAGGCGTTGCGCTCCGGTGCCTCTGTCTGTTAGCGAAGCTGCAGGGTGTCGAACATGATCAAGATCTATCACGCGAAGCGGGCGCGCTCGGCGCGCCTCATCTGGTTGCTCGAGGAGCTCGGTGTGCCGTACGAGCTGGCGCACGTGGAATTCAAGCCCGAGGTGCTCAAGAGCCCGGAGCACCTCGAGCGTCATCCGCTCGGTCAGCTGCCGGTGATGGAGGTCGATGGCGTGCGCTTCTTCGAGTCCGGCGCGCAGCTGCAGTATCTGCTCGAGCGCTACGGGCAGGGGCGCCTCGAGCCGCAGCCGGCCACGCCGGCACGCGCGCTGTACCTGCAGTGGTTTCACTTCGGCGAGGCGAGCCTCGCGGTGCACGTCAGCAACATCGTGCGCCAGCGCTTCGGGCGGCCGCCGGAGCAGTTGGTGCAGGGTGCCCTCGACGAGGCGCGTCTGCAGCTGACAGCTGCGGTGCAGGTGGTGGAGCGCGCGCTCGCGGGCACGCCGTACGTCGCCGGCCAAGAATTCAGCGCCGCGGACATCATGCTGGGCTACGGCTTGATCATGGCCCGCATCATTCGCGAGCTGCCCGACGGGCTCGTTCACGTGCCCGCGTACCTGGAGCGACTGAAAGAGCGGCCGAGCTACGCAGTGGCCTGGGCCTGATCAGTGGCTGTCGCGGCGAGCTAACCGCTGGCTGAGACCCGGCTGACTGTCGAACGTCAGGGGCCGTGTCTCACCTCAGGGGGCTGGCGTGCTCGCGAGACGTGTGAGCTGCGCCGAGACCTCCGGTGTATCGGGCAGCTCGAGCTTGAGCTGCTCGCGGATCACGCGCGCGAGCGCTCCCGCGTCTCGCAGCAACGTGCGCTCGGGCGCGCGGCCGCCCACATATTCGCTGAGCAGGTTGTCGACGAGCGTGTAGCGGCGCCCCGGCACGGCGAGCGCCATCATCAGTCGCTGTGTGAAGTGCGACTTCGGGTGCCTCGAGGTGTAGTAGTTGCCGACCTCGTAGTCGGCCGGGAACGCAGGCTCGAGCGTGAAGCGGTACAGCGTGACGAATCCGTCTGACAGTTGGGCCTGCATGTCGAGGCCGCGCGCGTGGGCAGCGAGGCGAAACGGCTCGTGCGGCGTGGCCTGGGTGACGTCCAGGCTGAGCGCGAGCGGCGCGGTCAACGTCAGCGCCCCGAAGCCCACGTCCGCAATGTAACTGTCAGATCCGATCTCCACGCGCAGCAGCATGTGGCTGCGCGCGGTCTGCGCGTCGGGCGGCTGGCGCCACAACACGCGCGCGGACAGTCCTTGCACGCCGAACCCCAGCTGCGAGAGCACGTCTTGCAAGAGCGCGTTCTGCTCGAAGCAGTAGCCGCCGCGGCGCGCGTGCACGAGCTTCGCTTCGAGCGACGGCAGATCGAGCAGGACCGGCTGCCCGAGCAGCGGACCCCAGTTCTCGAAGGGAATGCTCGACGTGTGTGCGCTGATGATGCCGCGCAGTGTGGCGAGCTCCGGTGTGCGCGGGCCCTGGTAGCCGATGCGCGCGAAATACGAGTCCAGATCGACGCTCATGTGCGCGATTGTGGCACGCGCACGCTGTCCGCGCCCGGCCATAACACGCTCCGCACGCAGCGCTCGCGCTGTATGATCGAACACGCATGAGCGGGCACGAGCGGAGTTCAGGCAAGCAGTCGTTCTCGATGGAGCCCGCGGCGCCGGCCGGAGCGGATCCGTTTGCCACGCGCTACGAGCTGCACGAGCTACTCGGTGAGGGCGGCATGGCGAGGGTCCACCGCGCGACGGACCTCGTGCTGCGGCGAGAGGTCGCGCTGAAGCTGCTCGCGGTCGACGTGCTGACACCCTCACGCGCGCACATGCTGGCCTTGTTCGAGCGCGAGTTCCATACGCTCGCGCAGCTCAGCCATCCACACGTCATCGAGGTGTTCGACTACGGCCTCTCGGCCGACGGCTCGCCGTTCTACACGATGGAGCTGCTCGACGGCGGCGACCTGCGTGAGCGCGCACCGCTGCCCTGGCGCGAGGTGTGCCGGCTGATGTTCGACGTGTGCTCCGCGCTCGCGCTCTTGCACTCGCGCCGTCTGCTGCACCGTGACATCACACCGCGCAACATCCGCTGCACGCGGGCCGCCGTCGCGAAGCTGATCGACTTCGGTGCGATGTCGCCGATGAGCGCGGGCGGCTCGGACATCGTGGGTACGCCGGCGTTCACCGCGCCGGAGACATTGCAGAGGCTCGCGCTCGACGCCCGCACCGATCTGTATTCGCTCGGCGTGACGCTCTACTACGCATTGACCGGGCGCCTGCCGTACGGCGCGCGCAGCTTCGCGGACTTGCTCACGCTCTGGGCCGACAAGCCGCTCGCTCCATCTTCGATCGTCCCCGAGATCCCGGCCGCGCTAGACGACCTGGTGCTGTCGCTCGTGAGCGTCGAGCCTGCGCTGCGGCCGTCGAGCGCGTTCGAGGTCATGCAGCAGCTGGCTGCGTGCGCGGGTATTCAGGCCGAAGAGTCCGAGGCCGTGTCTCGCGCGTATCTCTCGACGCCCACGCTCGTGGGTCGAGATGCGGCGCTTGCGACGCTACAGGATGCGCTGCGCGACTCACGCCTGCACCGCAGCAGCGGCGTGCTCGTTCAGGCGCCGCCCGGCGGTGGTCGATCGCGCCTACTGGATGCCTGCGCGCTCGATGCGCTCACGCGCGGGTTCCGCGTGGCACGTGCCACGGCCACGGGCTCGCGCGCGTCGTTTGCGGTCGCGCAGCGCCTCGTGCAGCACATGCTGGACACGCTGCCGCAAGCGGCGCAGATCGCGGCCGTGCCCGAGCTGTTCTCTAGCGCGCCGCAGGGCGAGGCTGACGCTGCTGGAGCTCAGCTGCGAGACCTGGCGCAGCTGCAAGCGGAGCAGGTGCAGAAGCTGCTGCGCGTGTTTCTCCGCCGGGTGAGTCGCGCCTATCCGCTGCTGATCGCGGTCGATGACGTCCACAAGATCGATGAGCCTTCGGCGGCGCTGCTCGCTGAGCTGGTCGACAGCACGCGGCGCGGTGGCATCTTGATCCTGCTCACCGCGGATAGCGACACGAGCGACAACGCTGCCCTGCACGCGCTCGCGCGGCGCTGCGCGCTCCTGCCGCTCGCCGCGCTCACGCGCGAGCAGACCCGGCGCTTGCTCGACTCGTTGTTCGGCGAAGTGCCGAACCTGCAGCTGCTGAGTGACGAGCTCCACGACCTCGCGCTCGGTAATCCGCGGCAGACCCTGGAGCTCGCACAGCACCTGGTGGATCAGGGCTTGATCCGCTACGCCGCGGGGAGCTGGGTGTTGCCGCAGAAGCTCGGCGCGGACGACCTGCCGCGCAGCGCGTCCGCGGCGCTGCACGCGCGGCTCGCTCGCTTCTCGGAGCGCGCGCGCTTCATCGGTGAAGCGCAGGCGCTCGCGTTCTTCGACGATTTCACGGACGACGAGTACCGTGCGCTCCTGCCCGCCGCGAGCTCGCGCGACGTGGAGCTGGCGCTGGCGGAGCTCCTCGAAGCGGGTGCGCTGCTGCAGGACGGAGCGGTGTATCGCCTCGCGAGCCGCGTCTGGAGCGCCGCGTTTCTGGTTGCGCTCGATGAAGAGCAGACGAGGCTGCGGCACCGCGCGCTCGCAGACATGTACGCGGCCGAGTATCAGACGGCCACCGCGCATCACGCGTTCTCCGCAGGCGAGCTCGAGCGCGGGCTGACGGCGCTGCGGCAGCGCAACGAGGCGCCGCTCACTGAGTCCGAAGCCCGCAGGCTGGCGGATCACGACGCCGGGCGCTTCAACGCGTGGTACCCGCTCGCCATCGACACGGCGCGCAGGCTCGGTCGCCCCCCGCGCGAGCTGCACGCGCTGCGCCGCTGGCAGTACCTGGGCAGCGTGGCGAGCCGCGCCCCCGCCGACCGCGAATCCGCGCGGATCTGGCTCGAGCAGCTGTCTCACGACGCCGGGCTCGATTTCTATCGCAGCGACACCGAGAGCGCGACGAGCGACGAGCGCGTCGCGCGCTCGCTTGCCCGTGCGCACGAGCGCTATCTCGCGACGCCGGAGCACGCGCGCGTGTACCCCGTGGATGCGGCGGTTCGCCTGCTGGGAGAGTACGTGCTCATCTCGGTCGTGGTGGGTGCGCGCACGCTCGACAGCGAGCTGCTGCACGAGCTGCCGGACATCCTCGAGCCGTACATCCGCCGCTCTCCGCTGCTGGAAGCCATCTGGCTCAACATGCTGGGAGCGCGCGAGGGTCACTGCAACTGCAACTACGAGCGCGCGCGCGAGCTGTGGCGCGAGACGATCGCTAAGGTCGACGCGCTGCCGGCCGGCCAGGACCCCATCGTGGGTCGCATGCGCAGCGCGGTGCTGTACGCGCTCGGTAGCGCCGAGACGCAGCTCGGGCTCGTCTCGGCTGCAGAGCTGGCAGAGCAGTTGGAGTCGGTCGCAGCGCAGCGCATCAGCGCGCTGCAGCTGCGAAAGATCGTGCGGCTGGAGCAGGGCGACGTCGAAGGCGCCGAGCGCTTGCGCCGCCAAGCCGAGGTGCTGTCGCTGCAGCAGCGCTTACCGCAGATGTTCAACGCATCGCTCTACTTCGACGCGTTCGTGTATGCGATGTGCAACAACCTGGCCGGGCTCACTTTGACGATCGAGCAGATCAAGCCGCTCTCGGCCCGCTATTCGGGCTGGGTGCCCGTGCTGCTCCACGCCGAGGGTTGTTTTCAGCTCGTGCGCGGCGACTACGAGGCGGCGCGCTCGAAGTTCGCGGAGGTCATCGAGCGCGAGCGCAATCGAGGCAGCGGCGCTCGCGTGTATTTCTGGACGTGGATGAACTGCCACGCAGGCCTCGCCAACTGCCTGATGCGCCTCGGCCGCGCGGAAGAGGCGCGCGAAATCGCGAGCGCGGCACTGCGCGAATGCGAGGCGCGCGGCACCGGCGTCAGCTCGTTTTACCTGATTCGCGTGCTCGCGCTGATCGAGAGTAAGCTCGGAGATCCCCGCGGCGCGCAGCGTCTGGACGAGCTGATCGCGCGGCAAGTTGCGCTCGGTGCGAGTGGCTTACGTCTCGGCTTGAGCTACGAAGGTCGCGCGAGCATCGCGATCTGGAGCCGCGATGAGTCGGCCTTCGAGCATTACTCCGAGCTCACGGCGCGCGAGTATCGACATGGCGCCCGCACTCCGCTCGCCGCGCGCTACCAGCGCTTGATGAACGAGGCTGCCCGGGCGGGCATGCAACCGACCCTGAGCCTCGCCGACTTCCAGGCTTTGTCCGGGAGCGTCGGTACTTCGCTCCACAGCGACCAGCTTCTCACGCTCGTGACGCGCAGCATGGCTGGACACCGCAGCGGGCCCGAGCGCGCCGAGGTCGCGATCCAGATGATCTGCAGCGCGCATGCAGCTCGCACGGGGCACCTGTTTTTGCTGACGCCGGCCGGCCCCGTTCTGAGCGCGTCGCAGGGAGCAGCAACGCCGCCTCGCGCGCTCGCCGCGTTCGTATCCGACTACGCATCGCTGCGGCAGCAACAGGCCGAGGAGCTCGACGACATGGAGACCGGCGCGCTCACGGGCGACAGTAGCCTCGAGTCCGCGTTGCAGATCGACGACCGCCGCTACGAGCTGCTGCCGCTCAGCTGCGCGGTCGACTCGAGCAGTGTGCTCGTGGGTCTCGCCGTGATCGAGCGCGCCGAAGCGCAGGCCGCCTCGGAGCACACGGACCTCTTGAGCGCACTCGCTGCGAGCTTGAGGCTGCCAGCCGAGAGTCGCGCCCGCTGATCACGGCGCGCCGAGCGGCGGCCATTGGGCTTCGCCGCTGCGAGCGGCGGAGGCTGCGGGGCGCGTGGCGAGCGGCAGGCTGCGGCGCGAGCCAGTGCGGCGCGGCCGGGTCGGACCCGGGACCCAGATGCCGAGCTGCTCTGCCGCGCTCTCGTCGCCGTACGCGCCCATCAGCACGAGGTAGCGAACCTTGGCGCAGATCCCCCACAGCCCGTGCGCGCCCACGATGTGCTCCTCGAACAGCTGCCGGCGCTCGCGCTGTGAGCGCGGAGAACAGGCGCTGGTGCGTGCTGAGCGGCAGCAGCTCGAGCAAGGTGAGGAGCACCCGGGCAGCGCCATGCGCGCTTCGAGCGACCCGTGCACAGGAAGCGCTCGACGTTGTCCGCAGCGCGCTCGGCATTGGTGTGCGTGTCCAGGAGCGTCTCGGCCGCGCGATACAAGGTGCGCCACTCGCTGTCTGCGAGCGCGCGACCAGGGGCCACTTGCGGCAGCACGCGATAGGCAAGCTCGTCCAACGTGAAGGAAAACCAGGTCATGGCGCGCTAGCCTGCGCGCCACGCGCGACGTCCGCGCGAGCGGCGCGCAACGCTTCGGCAACAAGCAGGGCTTCACGCGCTTGTCTTTTGGGCGTAACAGCGCTGCCGCGCGCATTCTCATAGTTCTCTCGCCGCACATGCGGCTTTTCGAATCGTCCCTCGCCATCGCTGCGCGCATTCGCGGACACCTGCTCGATCATCACAGCCTGCGGCCGCAGCGCGTGCAGGAGCGCACGTTGCGAGCGCTCGTCGAGCGCGCGCGTCACACGGCGTTCGGACGCGCGCATCGCTTCGGTGACATCCGCGATCTGCAGGCGTTTCGACGTCAGGTTCCGCTGCGCGACTACTGGGCGCTCGAGCCCTGGCTCGCGCGCGCGCGCGCTGGCGAGCCCGACGTCATCTGGCCCGGCAAGATCCCGTACTTCGCGATGTCGAGCGGCACGACGGCGGGCAACAAGTACCTGCCGATCTCGCTCGATGCGGTGGCGCAGCAGCGGCGCGGCGGCTTCGATCCCGTGGCAGCTTACGTGCGCGCGGGGGGCGCCTCGGACGTGCTATCGGGTGCGGCCATCCTGCTTGGCAGCACGACGTCGCTCGAGCGACGCGAGCACGGCATTCTCGTGGGTGACAACACCGGCATCATGGCGCGTCACGTGCCGGCCTTTCTGCACCGCCGTCAGCTGCCGGGCGTCGAGGTGCGCGCGCTCGTCGCGTGGGACGAGCGCATCAGCCCCCTGGCACGCGAGGCCGTGGCGCGCGACGTGCGCCTGATCGCCGGCACGCCGGCCTGGTTCACGGGCCGGTTCGACGCGGTGCTCGCAGTGGCCCGCGAGCGTGGCTCGCGCGCCGAGCACATCTGCGAGATCTGGCCGCGGTTGCGGCTGCTGACGGGCGGCGGCGTGCGATAGGTCGATGGATCCCGAGCTGGGCGTGGTGGACGACGCCTTTGCCGTGCACGGCTTCGACAACCTGTTCGTGTGCGACGCGAGCGTGTTCCCGAGCGGCATCGGCGTGAACGCGATCGAGACGATCCTCGCGGCCTCCAAGCACGCAGCGCGCGGCATCGTCGCGCGCGCGTGACACGTGCGTGACGTGCTACGCTCGCACGCCACGCATGATGAACGATCGCTTCTTGCTCGCGGACGATGGCACGCGCATCGCCTACGGGGTCGCCGGATCGGGCCCCGCGCTGGTCCTGACCAACGGCCTCACCACGACCACCACATTCTGGGAGTACGTGCGGCCGATCTGGCTGCAGCGGCACACGGTGATCACGTGGGACCTGCCCGGCCACGGACAGTCCGGTCCCGCGCAGTCGGATGCTACGGCGCGCCTGCACTACCAGCCCGAGATCGTGGCGCGAGTGATGGATGCGGTCGGCGTCCGGCGCGCCGCGCAGATCGGCTGGTCCACGGGCAGTCAGGTGGTGCTCGAGCTGTACCGGCGCTACCCGGAGCGTTGTGTGAGCCTCGCGCTGTTGTTCGGCGCAGCGGGCCGCGTCCTCAGCACCACGCAACTGCCGCTCGCCGGCAAGTGGATCGAGCGCCTGGTGCGCGCGACGCCGCCTGCTGCGTTCGGGCTCGTGCACGGCGCGCTGGCGAGGGCCATGCGCGCGCCGGGCAGCCTTGCGCTCGCGCGCAAGCTCACGCTCGTGGGCGAGCAGGCGCGCGCCCAGGACGTGCAGCGCGTGATCGCGCACATCGGCTCGGTGGATCCGCGGACGCTGCGCGTGATGTTGCTGTCGTCCCAGGAGCACACCGCGCACGAGGTGCTCTCGCAGCTGCGCGTGCCGCTCCTGATCCTGGCCGGCGATCAGGATCCGTTCGCGCCGTCCGAGCTGGTCGGCGTGGCCATGCAGCGCGCGGCGCCCGGCAGTGAGCTGCTGCGATTGCCGAGCGGCACGCACACCGCGCTCCTGGAAGAGCCGGAGCTGATCGGGCGCAAGGTGGAGGAGTTCGTGCAGCGCGCCTTTGCAGCAGAGGGCGCAGCAGAAGGCGCCTGAGCTTCAGGCGCGCAGCCGCGTCGCGGCCGCGGTCGCGCGCGGCAGGATCACGTCGCAGCCAAGCTGCAAGAGCGCGGCTTGCAGCGCCTGCGCGTCGTGTGGAGCGTGTGCGCTGCCGTCGTTGTCGAAGTACACGTACACGTCGCGCTTGCGCGCGCTCGGCGCCGGTAGCAGCCGCTGCGCGCCGCGCGGCTCGCCGCCTTCGCTCCAGCACGCGATGCGCTCCGCCCAGCGCTGCACGGCGCGCGCGCTGTAGCCGCTCGCGTAGAGCTTTTCGTCGCCGTGCAGTCGCACGTACACGAACTTCGCCGTGACCTCCTCGAGGTACGGAAAGCGACCGGCCGTGTCCGCGATCACCCACGAGATGCCTGCGCGACGCAAGAGCTTCATGAATGGCTCGCTCACGCACGCGGGATTGCGGATCTCCACGGCGTAGCGCAGCGGCCGCGCGCGCTCGGCGCCGATCCTCGGCACGCCGTCCGCGCCGCGGCTCGCGTGCTCGCGTGCGAGCTTCGCGGCCTCCTGCGTGGTGCGCGGCAGGAGCTCGAAGAAGCTCTCGAAGCGCGGCAGATCGCTCGGCATGTTCTCCGGAAACTGCCAGAGCAGTGGGCCGAGGCTCTCGCCGAGCCACAACATGCCCGACGCGAAGAAGTTCGCGAGCGGCACGCGCACGTCGCGCAGCTTCTTCATGTGCGTGATGAAGCGCCCGCCCTTCACCGCGAACACATACTTGGGCGGCACCTGCTCGAGCCAGCCGAGATAATATTCGGGACGCTGCAGCGAATAAAACGAGCCGTTGATCTCGATCGAGCCGAAGCGCTCGGCGGCATAGCTCAGCTCCTGGCGCTGCGGCAGGGCGGGCGGATAAAATGGACCGCGCCAGTGTGGATAGCGGAAGCCCGAGATCCCGATATAGATCGCCACGGGCGTGTTAGTTCGCAAGAAGCACACCAGCTTGCGCTCGCACGTGTGGTGTAAGAGAGTGTGACGTCCCGTGTGCAACGCGCCTCGCTCCGGACGGGTTTGCCGGCGGCCGCTCGGTCGCTCGCTCGGCGTGTGCCTTACGCTTGGCGTGCTGGGTGTGCTCGCGCCCGGGTCGATCGCGCGCGCGTGCGGCATCTCGGGGCCGAACGGCGTGTGGTCGTGCAGCCTGGAGGAGCACGAAGAAGAGACGCGCCTGCGCTGGACGCTCGGCGTAGCGTCGTCGTACACGCGCACGAACTTGAAGTTCACGGATGGCCTGCGCGCGGGGCAGTCGCGCGTTTCGCTCGTGGCGACGGGCGCCTATGCGCTGACGCGTCGCTTCAGCTTGCGGGCGAGCGCGGGCGCGGCGCTCGCGGGTGAGCTGCGCGCGCCGGAGGGAAATCACGAGCTCACGCCCGGTCCGGTCGCCGCGCTCGGCGCGGACTACCGGCTGCTCGATGCGCCGGCGTTCTTGCTACTGGGAGCGACGCTGTCCGGCACGACCACCCGCACGCAGCGCGGCGACGCGCGCGAGCACTACAGCGCGTTCGACCTGCGGCTCGGAGCGGCGCTCGGGCTCACATTTTTCGAATCGCTCAGCCCGTACGCACTCCTGCGCGTGTTCGGTGGTCCGGTGTTTTGGCGATACGCTGGAAGCGCGCGCAGTGGCACCGACCGTTACCACTACCAGGTGGGTCTCGGCCTCGCGTGGTTGATCGCCGAGCACGTAAACCTCGTCGTGGAGGGATCGCCGCTCGGCGAGCGGTCCCTTTCCGGGGCGGTCGCCGCGGTGTTCTGAGTCCGACGAACCGCTCTAGCGGGGGGTGTGTGGTCGGGGTCGCGCGCCACACTGCGGCACCCTGGCTGCAACGCCGGCTGCGTGATCTCGTCAAATCTGTGCGGCGCCTCGCACAAAATGCGGCGTCTTGCGAGGTCGGGGCTATGGCACGCACTTTGCGCTCACGGCCCCGTAACCAAGGAGTCAGTCGTGCTTAGACAAGCCAAGTTACACGGGCAGTTTGCTATTGGACTCTGCTGTGCCATGGCCGCGGGTTGCGCCGGCGGCATCGCTCAGGCACCTCACGGTCGCGCGGCAGGTGAATGGAGCGTGACCTTGCCAGCCACCCGCAGCTTCGCGCAGGAGTTGGCATACGGAAGCGGAGGCCTATCGCTGCCCGAGGCACGGGTCAGCCAGCCGGCGACTCCGCTCGTCGCAGAGGATCGCACGCACAATCGTATCCCGAAGCGTGTGCCCATCAAGCGCAGCATGTCGCAGCCTGCCAGCGAGCCGGCTCGTCCGGTGGAGACCCAGCCGCTGCCAGCTGCACCGGTATCCGCACCCGTCGCGCCCGCGCGCAGCGTGCACACCGAGCTGGCGATGGCCGAGCCGCAGGAGGCCAAGCGCTACCAGGAGCGCGAAGCTTCGTCCCAGTCTCAGCAGCAGTTCCGTGGTGGCGACGCGATCGTGATCGGCGCCGGCACGGTGGTGCTGGTTCTTTTGATCGTTCTGCTCGTCTTGCTCTTGACCTGATCGGTGGCCGCTCGCGGGGGGCGCCATCTTTTCATAACGAGGCGGAAGGCTGCGTGAGCAGCCGCGTGCGGAGCAGCGGAATGGGTGGACCACCGCTGCTCAGCACGGCGTCATGGAACTCCGACAGCGCGCGGTCGGGGTGCTCTGTGCGCCAGTCGCTCCGCAGCTTCCGCAGCAGCAGCTTGCCGAGGGTGTAGTTGAGGTACGCGGGATCGTAGGTGCCGCGAGCCGCTTGCTGGCGCGCGTTGCCTGCGTCTTGATAGGCCTGCTCGCGAAACAGCGTCTCGCAGTCCTGCACGCTCATGCCCTGTGTATGCAGGCCGATCGCGCACACGAAGCGCACGTTGCGCAGGAGCGCGTTCAGCAGCTGGCCGATGTGCAGCGCGGGATCATTCTGCGCGAGGCCCTCCTCCACCATCAGCTCCTCGGCGTAGTGCGCCCAGCCCTCGGCAAAGGCGTAGCCCACGAAGATCTGGCCGAAGCGCGAAGGCGCGCGGTTCGAGTGCAGGAACTGCAGGAAGTGCCCGGGCCAGACCTCGTGCACGGACGTGAACATCAGGTCCGCCTTGCCCGGCACGTAAGCCTCTTGCTCGGCGCGGCTCCAGCTGGGATCGGGCGGCGCGATGTAATACACCGCGGGCACGTTCTTCTCGTACGGTCCCGGGATGTCGATGTACGCGAAGTTCTGCCGGCGGTAGGGTGGAGCCTCCGCGACGAGCGCGACCTGCGGATCGGGGATGCTGACGATGCGACGATCCACGATGAACTGTCGCAGCATCGCGAGCTGCTCGCGCGCACCGGCCACGGCGCCGCTGCTCGGCTTGTCGCGGTTGAGCTTGTCGACGCACGCGCTGATGGGGCGCTTCGGCAGATACTTGCCGCACGCCTCCGCGAGCGCCTTGTGGTTGCGCTCGAGGTCTCGCTGCCCGACGGCGAGCAGCTCGGCGAGCGGAGTGTCCACGCGCTCGGTCTGCTGCAGCATCTGAGCGAAGCGCTCGGCGCCGATGGCGAACGCATCGCTCGCCTTCGGGCGCTCGGCCTCCAGCCACGTCGCGAGCTCCGTCATGGCGCGCGCCGCGGGCTCGATCGCCGCTTTGAGCTGCGACTGCAGCTCCTCGGACTTCACCTCCGCAAACGCCCGCGGCACGTCGTTGCGGTAGAATTGCGCGAAGCCGGCGAAACCAGCGTGCGCAAACGCGATGAACGTGCGCGGCAGCGGCAGCTCGAGGTTCGCGCGGATCTGCGCGACGGCTGCAGGCACCTTCTGCGCGTAAGCGATGAACGCGCGTAGCCGCACGTCGGGCGGGGCGTACGGCATGTTCACGTACGTACCGGGGTCGAGCCCAGCGTCGATGTAGAACGCGGGATTTTTGAACGGCACGCGCTGCTCGCGCAGCCAGAACAGCTCGCTGTCCACGCGGCTCAATAGATACGCGCGCTCGAAGCGCTGCTCTTTGCCAAGCTCCGCCTCGGAGAACGCGCTGGCACGCTCGCGCGCGCTCGCCAGGCTCGCGATCACGCGCTCGATCCCGGCGCGGCTGAAGTCGGGCAGCTGGCCGTCGAACTCGTGACGCCCGAGCGAGACGGCCGTGCTGGGATGCAGGCTCAGATACTCCTCGATGAATGCGGCGACCAGCTCCGCCCAGCGTTCGTCCGCGCTGCGCTGTGGGAGCGGTGCAGCGCTCTGCGTGATGGGCGCGGGCGGTTGGGTGCGCGCGGCCGAGGCGCAGCTCACGAGTGGCGACGCCGCGCACAGCAGCACGAAGGCGAACAGCGAGCTCGAGTGTTTCATCTTGGCACCCTCTGCGATCTTGAGTGCCACAAGTGCCTTAAATCGACAATTGATTTCCAGGCGCCGCGTCGTCGTGCTCGTCTGCGATGTGTCAGATCCTGATTTGGCTAGGCCCGCCGTCCGCGCCGACATCGCTCGATTACGTTTGTAGTCGAGCAGTGGTAAGTCGTAATCAAAACGGGATTTGGCGCGCGCGCACGGCACATCGCGGTTGCCAGGGACCCCGAACGCATGCGATGGCAGCGATCGTCGGCCACGTCGCCGGAGCGCGCTGCGTGCTCGGGGGGAATGCGGGGCGCAGTACTCATGTCAGATTCACCGCATGCGCTTTTGGACGACCTCGCGTCTCTGAAGATCGACCGGCAGCCCACAGCAGCAGCGCCCGTACGGCGGCGCTCGCGCTGGTGGTTCGGCTGGCTCTTCGCAGCGGCGCTCGTGTCATTGCTCGCGCTCGGCCGCCCGTACCTCGAAGCGCAGCTGCTCGGTACGCCCGTCGAGCTCACGCGCGTCAGCGTGCTCCGCTCGGGCGCGCCCGCGGCATCGCTCAGCTCGAGCGGCTACGTGGTGCCCGAAGTGCGCTCGCTCGTGGGTGCGCGCGTGCCGGGACGCGTCGCGCGCGCGCTCGTGAGGCAAGGTGACGAGGTCCAGCAGGGACAGGTCCTGCTCGAGCTCGAGCCCACGGTGCAGCAAACCGCCGTGGAGAGCGCAAGGCTGCGCGCGCAGGTAGCGCGCGCCAACGTCGCAGCGGCGCGTTCGCGCTGGCGCGAGGTGACCCAACAGTATCGCCGCCAGCAGAGCTTGCTCGCGCAGGGTGCGACGCCAGCCGGGCCCGTCGAGGACATGCGCAACCGCGCGGTGTCGTTCCAGCGCGACTTTTCGGTCGCCAAGGCGCAGGTGGACGCGGCCGACGGAGAGGTCGCGAGCTTACTGGCAAGTCTGGACGATCTGACAATCAGAGCGCCCGTATCCGGGATGGTGTTGAACAAGCCTCCCGCCGTGGGACAGATGGTCGGCAACGATCTCGGCCTCGGGACGACGCCTGCAGTCGTGGAGATCGCGGACATGTCGAGCCTCGTGATCGAGACGGATGTGCCGGAGTCGCGCCTCCACCTCGTAAAGCTCGGCTCGCCGTGTGCGGTGATCTTGGATGCATACCCGGGGAAGCGCTTCAGCGCCGAGGCCGTCGCGCTACTGCCGCGTGCGGATCGCGCCAAGGCCACCGTGGCGGTGAAGGTAAAGTTGCTCGGGGATGTCAGCGGCGTGCTGCCGGAGATGGCCGCGCGCGTGGAGTTTCTTTCGGCGCCCGAGCCTGCGCATCCCGTCGCAGCGAAGACGGTGATCCCGGCCGGCGCGCTCGTGGAGCGCAACGGTGCGCGCTACGTGTTCGTGCTGCAGGAGGACCGCGCGCAGCTGGTCGAAGTGGCTGTGGGCGAGACACTCGGCACGAGCATCGAGCTGAAGCGGGGGCCCGCGCCCGGCACGCAGATCGTCAAGGCGCCGCCGCTGAATCTGCATGACGGTGCGAAGGTGCGCGCCAGCCAGAGCCGCGCGCTGTGATGCAACAGTCAGGATCCGCGCGCGCCGCTTCGACAGGTCGCACTGTAAGGCGCATTGTGATAGCTCGAGCCTAACGGGAGGAACGCGGATGGCGTTGTGTGATGTCAGGCGTGTGGGCGGCTGCTTGTTGTTCGTGGGCCTTGCCGCTTGCAGCGGCACGAGCTCGACGGCTCCGCAGGGCAGCTCGGCGGCGGGGGTATCGGGAGCGACCGTGGCCGGGACGACCGCCGCTCCGACTGCGGGCGCTGGCAACGGAGCGCCTGCGGCGGCGGGGGTGGCCGCTGCTGGAACGCCTGGGATCGCGGGCGCGGGTACGGGTGTCCTCGCGGGCACGTCGGGAAGCTCGGCCGTGGGAGCGGCGGGTGCTGCCGCGGGTGCAGGCGCAGGCGCGCCGGGGAGCGCGATCGCAGGTGCTCTTGCGGGCTCCAGCGCCGGCGCAGGCATCGCAGGCGCAGGCGGCGCCGGCGCAGGGGGCACACCAGCCGTCCCGATCACCGCACAGGCCTGCACGGCGAATTGCTGCAGCGACGGCCACGCCCGCGACAGCGCGCAGCCCGGGATGAAGCTCCTCACCACGTTTTCGCCTCCCGGTGCGGGACTGGCTGTCTGTCCCAACGGCGACGTGTTCGTGACGCGCGAAGGACCGAACGAAGTCTGGCGCATCCCGAAGGGCGGCGGTGAAGCTGCCCGCTACGTCGCGACGCCCGGCACGGTGCCTGCGGGCATCGTGTGCGACGAGAAGAACCGCCTGTTCGTCTCGATGTTCGCGCTGCGCGACAGCACCACCTACAAGTCGCTGAGCGTGCTGCTGATCGCGGACGCCCAGACGCCCCCCGTGCAGCTACCGGCGCCGAAGACCGGCGAGACCACCGCGACGCCGAACGGCCTCGCGCTCGGACCGAAGTCCATCCTGTACATGACGGATACGGTGGGCGGGGTCATCTACCGGATCCGTGAGGTCATGCCCGGGACGTTCGAGACGACGAGCGTGGTGAAAGATCTGACAGGTCCGATCGCGGCCGCTTACGATCCCGCCGCAAAGAAGCTGCATGTGGCGCTCGCGACCGGCATGCGCGTGGTCACGTTCAAGGTCGCAGACGATGGCGCACTCAGCGAGCAGACGACTCTGGCCACGGTGGAGCCGGGCCTGCTCAGCGGGATCGCGCTCGACGAAAAAGGCACGGTGTACGTCAGCGAGCAGCTGACCGGAAACGTCTTGCGCGTGCCTGGATCCGAGGCGGTCGCGACTGCGATGCGTCCCGCGGGGCTCGCGTTCCGCGGCGGCAAGCTCTGGTTCACGGAGTTCTTCGAGGCCGAGTCCAACATGAGCGGCGGTCTGTACGAGATCGCGCTCGGCGTGTGCGGCGCGGACGTGCTCAAGGCGCGGCGTTGACGCCGCGGCGTTGCTAACGGGAGATCTGACAGATCTCCGGGAAGCTCTCGGGCAGCCCGTCGCTGTACGGGCTCGGCTGTGCGAAGTAGGGGTGCGCCTTCAGGAACTCCCATTGCGCCCGCACGAGCTCCGCCGACGCGCCGCAGTGACCCCCACCGTGGTCGCAGTCGACCGCAAAGCCGCCCTGCGCTGCGATCGTCGCGGTCAGGCGCTCGCTCGCCTCGCTGAAATTGACGATGACCACGTCCGTGCGCAGCGCACCGTGCGCCGCGATGATCGCGGGCACGTGACTCGGCTCGGACGGGGACAAGCTATCGACCAGGCCGCCCGAGTTGAGCATCGCCGCGGCCACGTATTCGGAGCGCTGCAGCGCGAGCGCACCGGCCTGCACGGCGCCCCAGCTGCAGCCTGCTGTGTAGATTCGCGCAGGATCGATCGCTTGCTCGGCGGTGGCGCACGCCACGATTCGATCGACCACCTCCAGATCACCGTCGTACCAGGTATCTGCGCCAGCGCTGCGACCGCGACCGCTCGTGGACACCGGCGCTGCGATGATGCCGCCGCTCTCCAGGATGTCGTCGAACGCGTCGTGCAGCATGGTGGACGCTTCCTGCGCCGAGCTGCCGGTTCCGTGCCAATAAATCAGTAGCGGCCCGCGCTGACCGGACGCGCGCGCGCCCACCCAGAGCTGCACGTCCACGTCCACGAAGCGTCGCATGCCGCTGCTCAGACTGGGGCAGGGCCCCTCGCTGATCGGCAGACGCGGCGTCGCTGCGGCGCGGCTGCCATCTCCTGCAGCAGCACCGCCCGCGCTGCTGCCAGCGGCAGCGGATCCGCCCGTGCCGCCCGTGCCGCCCGTGCCGCCGTCAGCGGCAGGCTTACCTCCCGTGCCCGCGGTCGTCGAGCGCGGCGCTGGCAGCTCGTCACCAGCGTTCCCGGGGCCGCCCTGGGCTGCTGGCGCAGCGCTCGCCGGGGGGCCGCCCGACACCATCTCTTCGACCGGCTCGCCTTCCGGAGCTTGCGCGTCCGGCCCAGGTGCGGCCTCAGCCGATCCGGCGTCCGCTGCTGGCCGCGGCGCGGCGTCCCGCTGCAGCTCTCCGAGCTGGACGACGCTGCGGCGGCAGCCCGCGTTCAGGACGAGGCTGAAGCTGAGCGCTGCGAGCAGCCAACGAGCGCACGTATCTCCCCATCGCATGACGTTCAGGACCCCGCGTCGGCCAAGGTAAACCGCTGCGCAGCGCACAGCAAGCCGAGCGGCGCGACTTGGCGTGCGCTCACGAAACGGAGAAGAATGCTTTCCGCACATGCAGCGCCTCGCCCTGCTTCTACTGTCGACCGCGCTCATGGCGAGCCGTGCGCACGCGAGCGATCTGGCAGTGGAGTGGGACGTCCCCGCGCAGGTATGCCCACAAAGGGAGGAGCTGCAGAGCGGCCTGTCGCGGCGCTTGCAACGCGAGGTGCGCTTCGGCGACGACGCGCCGCTGCAGCTCTCCGGTCGTGTGCAGCGCGAGGGGGCGGGCTACGGCCTGACCTTGCGCACCGGCTCGAGAAGCGGGATGGAGGAGCGCCGGCTCTACGCCCGCACCTGCAATGAGCTGGCGCGCGCGAGCGTGCTGATCGCGTCGCTGATGTTCACGCAAAATCCGCAGCCGGGCCCGCGCGACGAGACGTCGGCTCGGCCCGCGCACAGCGAGCGGGCCAGAAACGTGTATGCACGCGCGCAGCTCGCGATCGATCTGGGTACGCTGCCGGGGCTCGGCTTCGGACCGAGCCTGATGCTCGGCGTGCAGCTCGGCCGGTTCGCCGTGGAGCTGGGCGGCTTTGCGCTGTTGCCGCGCACGGCGACGGGGTCGGAGCAGAGCGCGGCCACCTTGCAGCTCACGGCGGCCGCCGCCAGCGGCTGCATGACGCTGCTGCATACGCGCCGAGTCGCGCTCGCGCCCTGCCTCCACGTCGAGGCGGGCTCGCTGCGCGCCGAAGCGCGCCCGGTGCTCGAGCCGAGGCCGTCCAGCCAGCTGTGGCTGTCGCTCGGATTGGGAGTGCGGGCCGGTGTGGAGCTGGCTGACTGGTTGGTCTTTTTTTCGGAGCTCGGCGGCGCGCTGCCCTGGGACCGCTCGCAGTTCGTGGTGGGTGGGCAGGGGGAGGTGCACCGCATACCCGGCCTGATCGGGCGCTTCACGACCGGGCTCGAGAGCCGGTTCTGAGCGCAGTCACTTTTTCAGGGAGAACATGCCGGGTCCGGTCACACAGCTCTATATGCGGATGGTGGCGGCGCCTGCAGCGACGAGCCGCGAGCCGGACAGGGCTTCGCCGGCCGCGCTGCGTCCGGCGAGCGTGCAGGAGGTCTACGAGGCGCACTTCGAGTTCGTGTGGCGCTCGGCGCGCCGGCTCGGGATGCGACCGCCTCAGCTCGAGGACGTGGTGCAAGAGGTATTCATGGTGGTGCAACGGCGGCTGCCCGAGTTCGAGGGCCGATCCAGCCTGCGCACCTGGTTGTTCTCGATCACGCGCCACGTGGTGCGGGCCCACTTCCGGCAACGCGCACGCCGGCCGCTCGCGCTCGGCGACGAAGCCCGTGACGCGCCCGATCCGGCCGCAGCTTGTCCCGAGACGCAGTTGATGACACGCGAGGACGCGGAGCTGCTGCACGCGCTGCTCGCCGAGCTCAGCCAGGATCAACGGGAAGTGTTCGTGCTCGCGCAGCTGGAGGAGCTGTCCGGCCCCGAGATCGCGCAGGCGCTCGATCTGCCGCTGCGCAGCGTGTACGGCCGCATCTTTGCTGCGCAGAGAGCGTTCGAGAAGGCGCTGCGGCGGGCGCGTGCTCGCGAGGGGAGGCGGCCATGAGCCAGCTCGGACCGGAAGCGCGACGGCTGATCGCCGCGGCCAAACACGCGGATGACCCTTCATTCACGGATCGCGCGCGCATGCGCGAGCGCCTGGACGCCAGCTGGGCCTCCGCTGCGGGAGCGACGCCGCTCGTCAATGGCAAACGCGGCGCGCTGGGCGTGAAGTTGGTCACTGGCATGACGCTGCTGGGGCTGAGCGGCTTCGGCGCGCTTCACTTCACAGGGAAGGAGCCGCCGCCCGTCGTTCAGGCGCCGCGCGCCGTGGCACGCGGTGCGGAGCCGTCTCAGGTGCGGGTGCAGGACGCGACGGCTCCGCGAGCCGTGGCCCGCGGCGCGGAGTCGTCCCAGGCGCGGGCGCCGGACGCGACGCTCCCGCGCCTGCCGCTCCCTCCTGAGCTGCCGGAGCTGCGCAGGACTGAATCGCCGCGCACCGCACGTCCGCAGCCGAGGGCGGCGCGCGCGGCTCCGCAGCCGCTCGAGGCTGCGCGCCGTCCCGAGGCCGCGAAGGTAGCGGCCCTCGAAGCCAGTCCGCCGCCACCAGCAGCAAGCCGCGCGCTCCCTCCCGACGCTGCAGTGCACGTGCGCGCGCCGCTCACGACGTCCAGCAGCTCGCCCCGCAAGCCGAGCGAGCCAGTCTTGCAAGAGGTGGACGAAGAGCTGGCGCTGCTCGGCGCGGCCCAAGACGCGCTGCAAGCGGGCAAGCCCAGCTCGAGCTTGCAGCTCGTGCAGCAGCACGCCTTTCGCTTTCCTCGCGGCGCGCTGGCTCGCGAGCGCCTCACGGTCGAGGCGCTGGCGTTGTGCGCGCTGCAGCGCAAGTCGAGCGCGCGCCAAGTGCTGAATGAGCTCGAGCGCCGCGCCAAGGGGTCGCCGGTGCTAGCCCGAGTGCGGGCTGACTGCGGCTTCGACGCGGACTAGAAGAACGGCGGAGGCCGACGGCCCGCATCGCTGCCGGCGTGGGGCGCGATGGGAAGTTGTCGAAAGGTTGGTTGCCACGCTTCCGCAGGCGCGTGTTCCGAGGGCGTGTTGGCTGCAGCGCCCGGGTTTAGACCAGCGCCTCCGCCAGCTCCCGCATCGCGCGGTCGATCCATGCCTCCAGTCCCGGTCCCACTGCCCGCGGGCTCGCTGCCAGCACGCCCGCCGCTCCCACCTGTGCCGCCGCTACCAGCGGTCGATGCGGCCCCGCCGCTACCAGAAGCGCCGCTGCCGCCCAATGGCGTCGACTTGCAACCCGTTCGATCGAGGTTGCAGCTCGCGTCGCATGACAGGGTGCCGCCGTCGAAACCGATGGATGCGCAGGTGGCCCCGCTCAGATCCAACCCGTCGCATTGCTCACTGGGCTGTCGAGAGCCGTCGCCGCATTTAGCTTCGGCCACGCATCTGTTGGGGTCACCCGAGAACCCCGGATTGCAGACACACGTGCCTGCTTTGCAGCTCGCGTTCGCACCGCAACGAATGCCCTTGCAAGGGTCCACTCCTACACATACTAGTCCTGATTGTTCGTAGCCCGCTTCGCAAGCGCAGATGGCAGCGCCGTCCTTGATCTGGCACTTCGCGTTGTTCGGGCAGGTCATGAACACGCACTTGTTGACGCATTCGCTGCCATCGCCCCGCACATCCTCGTAGCCGCTGCGACACGCGCAGCGATAACTTCCTGGGATATTCTGACACAAAGCGTTGCTGTTGCACCGACCTGGCATCGCGCATTCGTCGTCGTCCGCGCAAGACCAGCCATCGCCTATCCATCCCTCCGCACAATGACACGCGTGGGCGCCGAGATCAGTCGAGCAATGCGCATGCGCATCACACCCAAGCGCTGCGCACATGGGATCCGGCTCGCAGGTCGTCCCGTCTCCGCGTTGGCCCTGCGGACAAAGGCAAACGGCGCGCGCTCCGGGTATGCTGATGCACTGAGCCGTGGATGCGCAGATGTCACAGCGCGAGCCGGATACCACTGTGTTCGCGCTGGCCACACTCCCGCTACCAGCGCTTGCGCCCATCTTAGCGAGGTCGCCGGTGCCCGCCCTCTCTGCGGTGTCACCGACGTCGAAACCGGCGCCTCCTGATGCTTCGTGGGTGCGCGAGACGTCTGGCAAGACACACGCGGCAACACAGCACGACAGGCAGGCAAACGCCGCGCGCACGAAAAGCAAGCAGGTTGAGCAGCGCGGCATCGTTCGAGCACGGCAAAACTAGCGAACTCTGGCGACGGGGACTACTGCTAAAGATGCGCGGCTCGCCCTCGTCACGCCGCGCCGCGGCGAAGTTTTGGTGAAACCGCGCACATGTCGATGTGATTCGATCCGAGCACGGTCTATGTGAGATGAATCACGAAGTGAGAGGGTGGGAGGCTCGGCAGGGCGATCGCATCGAAACGCGCGTGATCTCGATCAGTTCCGAACTGAGCCTGGCGCCAGATCGCCTTTCGTGATGAGAGAGCGCGAGTTCAAGCAGGCCATCGTCGATGAGTTCCTGGCCTGTTCGAGTACGCCGTGCGAGCGCTGTGCATGTCGGATGCAGAGGCGTACCTGCGGATTCACGCGGCGCGGTTGGGTCGCCGGTTGCCCGCTCATCCGAGCTGCAGCGCGCTTGTGCCGGAGCTCGCGAGCTCACTGGCGAGGGCCATCCTGCGCCACTCGCTCCGGACCCGCAGCAGCATGTCGACCCGCTCCGCGCTGCAGACGCGCGAGTGCTGCGCGCGCGGGAGCCGCGCTGCATGGCGCGCTACGTTCCTCGCGCCGTGCTGCGCGAGGTGTATGCGCGTGACTGCGGGCAATGCGCGTTCGTCAGCGCGGACGGTCCGGCGCTGTGCGGCGCGTGACTGGCTCGAGGATCATCATCACGATACGCCGTACGCGCTCGGCGGCGCGGCCACCGCCGACAATCTGCGCCTCGCATGCCGCGCCCACAACGCGCTGCACACCGAGCTCGACTTCGGTCGCAGCTCCACGCTTCGCAAGTTCGAGCAAGTGCGCGCCCAGCGGGCGTCGGCCGCGTGCCACCAGGTGAACGCACGTCCCTTGCAGCAGCTGCCATCCAGGACGGAATCCCCTTAGCTCAATCGAACATGAGAAGGCCAACTCGCGTGCGCCATTGCTCATGCTCGAACCGACGCTGACGCGCCAGCCCCGCAACGCGAGGCTGGCGCGTGTTGTGTCACATCGCGATCTGACAGTAAGCAGGAAAGCCGGATGGCAAGCCGGCCGCGTACGGCTCCGGCTCCACGCCGTAAGGGTGCGCCTTCAAGAACTCCCACTGCGCCTTCACGAGCTCGGGCGGCGCGGCGCAATGCCCGCCGCCGTGCCCGCACACGACGGCGAAGCCACCCTTATCAACCAGATCGGCCGCGTAGGCTGCCGTGGCATCGGCGAAGTTGACGATGACGACGTCGGTGTCCCGCGCGCCGTGCGCTCCGATCGCCGCGGGCACCCGCGCGGGATCCTGCAGCGCGACGTCGCGCACCTTTCCCCCCGAGTTCATCATCGCCGCCGCAACGTAGCTCGAGCGCGCGTACGCCAGCGCGCCGGCCTGCACCGCCCCCGCGCTACAACCCGCGGTGTAGATGCGCCGCACGTCCAGCGCGCGCTGGCTCGACGCGCAAGCCACGAGCTCGTCCACGACCGCGAAGTCCCCACTCGCCCACGTCCCGTTGAGCGTATCGGTCCCCGTGCCCGTGCTGCCCTCGAACGCCGCCACGATCCCGCCCTCCGCCAGGATCTCCTCGAGCGCGGGCCCGAGGAGTTGCGCCTCTTGCGCCGAGCTGCCTGTGCCATGCCAGTACACGAGCAGTGGCGCGCGACGGTTCGGCTGCGGGTCCCCCACCCACAAGCGAATGGTCACGTCATGCAGCTTGACGTTACCCGTGGCGAGAGTCGGGCAACGCGCAGGAGCGTCCGGCAGCCGCGGTCCACTCGGATCGCCAGGCGTGCTGCCGCCGCTGCCCGCGGCCGGCGGCGTCGAGGTGGGGGGCGGCCGATGCGTCAGCGCGTCTCGTATCTGCGCTGGGCATCCAGTCAAACTCAGAAGCAGCGCAGCGCAGCACAACGGCAACCCGTAACGTTCATACCCAGATCTGTGCATATCGGCTCGAGGCCTCCTTCACATACCTGAGTGCCGGGGCGAGCCGATTCTCCGCGAAAAACGTCCGACGTGCCTGAAATCGCGGCGCCGACGCTGCAACCAACGGTTGGCAGTGACAACCGCTGGTTTCACTCCGCACGGCGCGCGCTCGGCTGCCGCTCGCAGCCTCGGCTTGGTACGACGCGTGCTCACACGCGAGCCGATGCAGCGGAGCGATCACAATGGACAGGGCCGGCCTCTCACGCTGCGCCTCGCCTGCGCAGCCTGGTTGAGCGCGCTCTTTGCGTGTGACTACAGCGCGTTCGAGCCCGACATGGACTATGACGCGGGCAAGCGTGATCCCACGCAGGCGCTGACCGAGGAGCAGCCGCAGAACGCGGTCGAGAGCGTGTCGAGCGCCGGCGCGAGCGGTGCCATGCAGGCCGGACACGGCGGCGGCGCTGGCGAGAGCGGCTCGGGTGGCAGCGCTTCTGCGGGCAAGCCGGCGCCGCGCGCGGGTGCCGGCGCGGGCGAGGGCGCTGCAGCTCGTGGCGGCGCCGGTGTCGCGGGCATGGCCGGCATGACGAGCGCCGCACCGGCCGCCGATGGCTGCGAGCGAACGCCAGACGCCGACGCTGGCGTGTTCGTCAGCCTGGCAGGCCGGGACGATAGCCAGTGCGGCAGCATGGGTAGCCCGTGTCGTACCCTGGAAGCGGGATTGGCCCAGGCGGAGGCGCGCGGGCGCCCCAAGCTGTACGTGGGCCGCGGTCAGTTCGATGCCAGCTTCGAGCTGTTCTCTCCGATCACGCTGTCGGGCGGCTGGGATGCCGCATGGCAGCGCGACTGTCAGCGAAGCGACACGGTGCTGAAGGCCAAGGCGAGCGCGGACACGCAGGGGCGGCCAGTCGTGAGCGTGCGCGATGTCGACGGTCAGGTGCGGCTCGAGCAGCTCGCCTTGCACTCCAAGGATCAGCCGCTGATCACAGCGGGTGAGAGCGTCTACGGCCTGTTCGTGGTGGGCGTCAAGACGCGCCTGCAGCTCGCGGCGGTCGACATCAAGCTCGCGCATGCAGGGGACGGCAGCGCAGGCGCGCCGGGCACCCCGGCGAGCGCCGCCGTCAGCAGCTGCAATCCCGCCGACGGCGCGGCCGGCGTCGCGGGAGCGCGGGGTAGCGCGGTCGCCGGCCAGTTCTCCGCGCAAGGCTACACGCCGGGCGACGGTCGTGCAGGCACGCCGGGCAGTGCGGGCGCAGCTGGCAGCCGCAGCCTGGCGCGCGAAGCCAGCGCGAACACCTACGCTTGCCAGTCGCCGTGCGGCGAAGCGCTGCCGGTGACGTTGCCGAAGGGCGAAGACGGGCGCGCGGGCTGCGGAGGTCCCGGCGGGGCCGCGGCCACACCGGGCAGCGGCGGTGGCAGCAGCGTCGCGCTGTACGTCTGGGGAGCTGACGTCCAGGCCGACGGCGGTTTTCTGCAAGCCGGAGACGGTGGCGATGGTGGCGCGGGTGCCGAAGGAGGCAAGGGGGGTCGCGGCGCACCCGGCGTGAACGGAGCCGCGGGACGCGTCGTGACCATCGAGCCCAGCTGCTGCGGCGATCCCACGAACGTCAGCGCGCCCGGAGGCACGGGCATGGCTGGTGGCGACGGAGGACGCGGCGGCGATGCGGCGGGGGGCTCAGGGGGCTTCAGCTACGCCGTGTACGTGGGCGGCAGTGGCCGCTTCGAAGCCAAGCAGACCGTGCTGCAAGCGGGCGCCAAGGGCAAAGGCGGTGCAGGGCTAGTGCCGGGGCTCGACGGTGAGGCCGCACCGCGTAACTGATCGAGCCGCAGCGGCGACGCCCTCTGCACGTGCTGCAGAGGGCGCGTCATTTCCGCTTGCTCAGACCGGGAGGTGGACTGAGCGTGTGATGTTGCCGCGCACCGGGGCTTGGCTCTTCTTGAACTCGCGATCTTGCTTGCGCGCGATCATCTTCAGGTCAGGTGTCGGCAAGAGCAAGATGCCGGAGTGGTTCACCTTGAGGTTGTTGCGTGGCACATCCATGCGGTAGCGCTGGATCAACATCGCGAAGAACATGCGCAGCTGCATGTTCGCGAGCGCGATGCCGATGCAGCTGCGCTCACCGATACCGTACGGCAGATAGCCGTAAGGTCCCGGCTTCGCAGTCTCCCAGCGCTTCGGATTGAAGCGCGCAGGCTCCGGGAACACGTCCGGCTCGCGGTGCGTCTCGTACAAGCTGCTGTAGCACTCGGTCATCGCAGGGATCTCGTAGCCACCGAGCTCGACTGGCTGCTGCGGCACGCGCGTCACGAAGTGGATCGGCGGTAAGAGGCGCAATGCCTCCTTGACCACCGCATCGAGCAGCGGCATCTGCTTGAGCTGCTCCATCGTCGGTGCATCGCCGTGCAGTACCGAGGTCACCTCATCGTGCAGGTCCGCCGCGATGTCCGGGTGTTGAGCCAGCAGGAAGGTGATCCATGCGATCGGCCCGCGCGTGGTGGCCCAGCCGGAGACGAACAGCTGCGCCGACTCCGCGACGAGCTCTTCCTGCGTGAGCGTCGTGCCGTCCTCGTAGCGGCCGCGCACCAGCACCGAGATCAAGTCGATGCCGTCCGCGTTGCCCTTCTGCTTCATCTCCACGAGCTTCTCGAAGTCGCTGAAGATGCGCTTGCCCTGGGTGATCACCTTGCGCCGCGTCGTGAACGGCAGGTTGATCGGGATGTGCGCCCAGGGTGTGGAGAAGGCCAGGAAGAAGTCGTAGTAGCGCTCCCAGAGGTCTGCCCACTCTCCGGTTGGATTGTCGCCGATGCCGAGCACCATCGCGCACTCGAACTCGCCGAACATATGCACCGACTCTCGCATCATCGCGACCGGCTCTCCGATCTGAAAGCGATCGAGCATGCGATTGATCACCCGCACCATCACATCCCGATAGTCGTTGACCATCTTCTGGTGATAGCTGGGGAAGATCAGCCTGCGCTGTTGCCGGTGCTTGTAGCCAGCCATCCACGGCAAAGACACTGACAGTCGGGAAGCATCACCGAGACCCTGGGGCGCCGAGAGCACTCCGCCCTCGAACACATCGTCGTTGATCAGGGTCTTGCGGTGATTCTCGGCGCCAAACGCGAAGATCACGCCGGGGCACTGATCGGACGGCAGCACGAGGCCGCGCTTCAAGCCGCGGCTGAACGAGACGACCTCGCCGTAGCCGCTGCTCTTGAGCATGTGCACGTAGCTGATCGGATCGCGATAGAAACGCAGCCCGTTGCCGATCCAGCCCAGGAGCGGATGCGGTGCGGGGCCCGGGATGCGATCGAGATCGAGCCGCGAGCGATTGGGACCCAGCTGCTCGAGCGTGCGGAGAAACACCGTCTGACTCTGGCTCATGCCAGGGATCGGATCGGGGATGACCTTCTGTTTTGCGGGCGGAATCGGGAGCTGCTCGGTGGTACTAGACATCGAACTTCACCATCTGATTGACGTTGCCGCGCACGCGTGTGGCGCTGGCTTCGAACCGGCCATCATGCTTGCGCAAGATGACCTGCACATCGGGTTTGGGCTCGACCACGCCGATGCCCACGCAGTTGACCTTCGCGTCTCGCTTCAGCTCGAGGCGGTAGCGCTGAAGCAACGTCGCAAACAACATCTTGATCTGCAGGTTGGCGAGCGCGGTGCCGGGGCAGGTGCGCTCTCCGATCCCGAACGGTAGATATTGATACGGGCCAGGATTGATCGTGAGCCAGCGATCCGGGTCGAAGCGATGAGGGTCCGGAAAGACCTGTGGATCGCGATGTGTGTGGTAGATGCTGAGATACAGCTCGGTGCGCGCCGGCACGTTGTGTCCACCCAACACCACCTGTTCGGTCGCGACGCGGCTGAGCAGGGGGATGGGCGGGATCAGGCGCAGGCTCTCCTTGATCACGCGATCGAGGAGCGGCAGCTGCCTCAGCTGCTCGATGGTGGGCGGCTGGCCCTGTAACACCGAGCTGAGCTCCTCGTGCAGCGCACGCGCGACCTTCGGGTGTTGCGCGATCAGCAGCGTGGTCCACGCCACCGAGGAGCGCGTCGACACCCAGCCGGCCACGAACAGGTTGAGCGCCTCCGCGACCAGCTCCTCGTCTGTGAGCGGGCTGCCGTCCTCGCAGCGCCCGTGCGTGAGCATGCCGAGCACATCGCTCGCATCGGGCTGCTGGCGCTTGGTCGCGAACAGCGTGTCGAAGTCGTTCGACAGCCGCGTGCCCAGCTCGAGCACGCGCCGCCTCGGGCTGAACGGCAGGTTCGGGGTGAAGTGCGCGACCGGCCGGCTCACCGCGATCGAGAACTCCACGATGCGCTGGCCCAGGTCGTGTAGATGCGGCGGCAGACCGGAAACGCCGAGCACCGTTTCGTTCTGGTACTGCACGAGCATGTCACCGGCCGTCGTCGCCATGGACATGACGTCGCCCTCCTTGAAGCCCGACAGCACGCGCTCGATGTTGTCCACGATCAGGTCGCGATACTTCTGCACGCGCTTGAGGTGATAGAGTGGCATGATCAGACGTCGGTGCTGCCGGTGCTGATTGCCGACCGTCCAGAGCAAGCCCCCCAAGAGGCGCGCGACCGGGCCCCACTCGGGCGGTAGGCGCGCCACTGCGACCTCGGCAAAGCTCGCGGTCGCGTGTTTGATCAGCACCTGATTCAGCAGCGCTTCGCCGAACAAAAACAGTGCGCCGGGCGACTTGTCCGCCGGCCACAAGATGCCGCGACGCATGCCGCGCGCGAAGCTCACCACGTTGCCGTAGCCGCTCGCCAGCTCGTCGAGATAGCGAACCGCGTCGTAGTAGTAGCGGCCCATGTTGCCGTACACGCCGATGAGCGGCATGGGCTTGGGCCCTGGCACCGCGTCGAGATCGAGGCGAGGGTCGTGTTTGTGAAATGAGCCCAGAGGGGCTGCCACTTGTGCATCAGTCATTGTGTCTAAGGCCTTCCGTGTCTAATGCGACTCGAGTTTCGTCAGGCGCGCATGGCGATGGTGGGCGGCACGCGTGCGGCGGCCACCGCGGGCAAGAGCCCGCCGAGCACACCCATGAAGCTGCCCACGGCGATCGCGCTCAGTGCGACGGGCAGAGAGGGGTCGAATGAGAACGAGATCTCCGCGCCGGAGCTCAAGTTCAGCAGGGAGAAGCGGAGCATGCCGGTGCCGAGCGACGCGATGACGCCGATGAGCGACCCAGCGGCGGCCATCAGCACACCTTCCACCAGGAACGAGAGCAGGATCGTGCGGCGCGGGAAGCCGAGCGCGCGCAAGGTGCCGATCTCACGCTTGCGGCGTGAGACGCTCGCGTACATCGTGATCATGGCGCCGATGGTCGCGCCGAGCGAGAACAGGAACGTGACCGCGCCGCCCAGGCCGACCACGAGCTTGACTGTCCCATCTGACTGTTTCTCGTAGTAGTCCACCTCGCGCAGCGCGGCCAGGCCGAGGCGTTTGTCGCCTTCGATCGCCGACTTGAACTCGTCGAAGCGCTCCGGGCTGTCGAGCTGCACGGTGACGGAGGAGATGATGCCGCTCATGCCGAACGCAGAGCCCACCATGTCGAGCCCGCCGATCAGCTCGGACTCGTGTGATGTGCCGTTGGCCTCGAACACGCCGACGACCTGCACTGGGCGGTTCTTCTTGATCTCGAAGCTCTCACCCAGGTCCACGCCGGTAAAGCGACCGGCGATGCGCTTGCCCACCATGACCTCGTCCGAGCCCGGACGCGGCGCGCGACCTTCGACCACGCGCAGGCCATCGATCTGCGGCTGCTCGGTGTCCCGGACGCCGCGGATCGTGACGTTGGAGATGGCGCCGCGACCGCCTCGCCGCTCGAGGACCATGATGAACACGAGGTCGCCGTGACCCAGGGGCATGCCCTTTTCGTCGCGCTTCACGCCCGGGGCCGACAGGATGATGTTCTGCGCGTCGGCGCCGATGTTGCTTTGCGTCTCTGCAGCGGCGCCCTTGCGCAGCACGATGGCGCGCAGCGGATCGCCCGCCTGGTCGAGCGTGCGGTGGATGCCGTTCGCGAGCATCTGCGAGGCGGCAAGCACGAACACGACGAGCGCCAGACCGAGGATGGTTGTCAACGTCGTGGTCTTACGGACCGCGAGTGAACGGATGTTGTAGCTGAGCGGGATCATGACTAGCCCATGTTGCGCAGAGCGTCTGTGACCTGTAGGCCGCTCGCCTGCCGCGCAGGCAGGAGCGCCGCGATGGTGGCGAGCAAGATCGAGAGGCCGAGCACGAGCGCTGTGTCCAGCGGAGGCACACGGAAGTGGGGGAAGGTGCCGGCGTAGTTCGCCTCGATGAAGCGACCGATGCCGAAGTTGATGGCCGGAAACGCGATCAGCGTGCCGAGCACGCCGCCAGCGAGCCCGAGCGCCGCAGCCTCGCCGAGCACGAACACGGTGATGTGGCGCGGCAGAAAGCCGACCGCGCGCAGCACGCCGTACTCTTGCGTGCGTTCGCGCACGGCCATGGCCACGGTGTTGCCGACGATCAGCATCATGATCAGCAAGATCAAGAGGCCACCGACCTCCAGCGCGCCGAGCATGGCCGAGACCATCGCCATCATCGAAGCGCGCATGGCTCGCTCGTCCATGCTCACGGTCTGGATGTCGCGGTCGTCGAACAGCGCGTCGATGCGCTGCGACACCACCGGGGCATCGCTCGCGCTCGGGACCTTGGCGGCGATCCAGCCGAAGCTCTCGCGCGATGACTGCGGGACGTTCTCGTTCAAGTAATCCCAGTGGAGAAACAAGCTCGTCTGGTCGGCGGTGGTGCGCGTCGCGCTGTAGATCCCGGCGATGTGGAACTCCCAAAGGCCCGGGTAAAGCGAGCCTTCCAGCATGACCTTGTCGCCGACCTTCCAGCCGAACTGCCGGGCCAGCTTGGGCCCCACGATCACTGAGCGCCGATCGCCGATGAACGCCGCCTTTTGTTCGGGCGGTAGCGTCAGCTCCGGGAACACGTCGAAGAACGTGCTCGGCTGCACCGCTTCGTTCCTGAAGAATTTGTCCTCCTGGCCCGGGACATGGCCGCCGAACCAGGTCAGACCGGTCGCGGCTTCCACGCCGGGGACTTTGGCGATCTCCTCGACGTAGCGCTTCGGAACCTGCAGCAAGTAGGTGATCTTGTGGCGTGTCGCGACGCGATCCTGTGCGCAGTCGTCGACCAGCTTCGTCCAGGAGGACAGAAACGTGCGCAGGAGCAGCAGCGCGATCATCGCGATCGCGATGGCCGTGATCGTGAGGAGGGTGCGGAACACGCTGCGCCGCGTGTTGCGTACGGCAACGGTGACGAGGTTCATGTCAGCGCGCCTTTGTCCAGGCGGCGCACGATGCCCGCGCGATCGGCCGCGGCCGGATCGTGTGTGACCATCACGATCGTCTTGCCCAGGCCGCGATTGAGCTGCACGAGCAAGTCGAGGATCTGGTCGGCGCTCTGGCGATCGAGATCACCTGTGGGCTCGTCGGCGACGATGATGCGAGGGTCCGTGACGATGGCGCGCGCGATCGCGACACGCTGCTGCTGTCCGCCCGAGAGTTGGTCGGGCCGGTGGCTCTTGCGCTCCTCGAGACCGACCACGCGCAGCGCCGTGAGCGCACGCTTGCGGCGCTCGGCCACCGGAAGTCGCGAGAGCAGCAGCGGCAGCTCCACGTTTTCAGCCGCCGTCAGCACGGGCAGTAAGTTGTATGTCTGAAAGATGAAGCCGACGTTGCGAGCGCGCCAGTGCGCTCGCTCCGCTTCACTCATCGTGCTCAGCTCCTGATTGCCGAAGCGGATGCTGCCCTGCGTGGGACTATCCAGCCCGGCGATCAGGTTCAAGAGGGTGCTCTTGCCCGAGCCCGATGGCCCCATCAAAGCTTCGAAGGATCCGCTTGGAATGTCGAGATTCAGCCCTTGCAGCACCTGCACGGGATCGCGACCGCGGTAGTAGACCTTGCCGACTCCTTGGAGTCGGATCAGGGCTTCACTCGACGTGACATTGGCTTGGCTCGCATCGGCCATGATGTGTCCCCTGCGCTGACACTCCTGAGTAACAGCGGCTTGTACGGTGTTTCAACGTTGCGGTTTATGATCAAAACTGTATTTGTGTGTGAGCGTTGACATGTCAGATCGAATCTGACTGTGGATTGGACTCGTTTGTTGGTGCGTCCGTGAAGCTCGCTTCTGCTGCGGTGCTCTGCGCACGCAGATAGAGCTCGATGGCGCGTGCCGTGGTGTCTGCGCGATCACCGATCACGTTGAAGTGATCTCCGGGGACATCGATGGTCGTGTTCGGCATGTCCCAGACCGCGAGCACCTCTTCGCCTCGTGCCGTGATGTCAGCCGTGCCGGCGACTGCTTCGCTCGCGCGGATGCAAACGGTGGGCGTGGCGATGGGCTCCGGGCGCCAGTGCTCGAACAGCCGCACGTATGACGCCATGGCCGTGAGCTCGTCGCCCGTGCGCGGGATGTCCGGATGCCAGTTCCACCACACGGCCCGCACCGCCTCGAACAGCGCGGGGGGCGTGCGGTACGCTGCGTAGCAATCGATGAGCACCAGCGCCTCGGGCGCGGCGCCGAGCTCCTCGAGCCGGCTCGCCACCGCGTGCGCGAGGCAGCCGCCCGAGGAGTAGCCGCCGATGGCAAACGGAACGCCATCTGCCCAGCGGATCACGGCTTGAGCCTGGGCCTCGACCAGCTCCTCGAGGCTCGTGGGCAGACGCTCGCCCGCTGCATATCCAGGATACGGCATCACCCAGACATCGCGCTGTCCGCGCCATGCCGCCGCCAGCCGCAGGAACTGGATCGCGCCCGTCGGGATGGGGAACGCAGGCATGAGCAGCAGGCGCGCCCCATTTGGCCCGGATGCGAGACGCGTGGGCGGGTTCACGTGCAGCTCGGCGTGCGACGTCGCGGCGTTGCGCTTGCGGCGCACGCGCGCTGCGCCCTCGACCAGCTGCCAGGCTTCGGCGTGCTCACCCGCTTCGCAGGCCTCGCGCACGAGCGTCGCGAGCGCATCGCCCGGTGTGGTGCTGGCCGGGCTCGCGGCCTGCGCCGGCGCGCGCTCGACCACCTCGCGGCGCAGGTGCACGACGAGCGCTCGTGCGTTCGGATGCTCGAACAGCAGCGTGGAGGGCAAGCGCAAGCCGGTGGCGGCGTTGAGCTTGTTGCGCAGCTCGACGGCCATCAGCGAGTCCATCCCCAGCTCCGCGAGTGGGCGGCTGGCATCGACGGCCGCGGCGCTGCCGTGTCCGAGCACCCTGGCGATCTGCGTGCATACCAGCTCCAAGAGCAGCTCCTCCTGCGCGGGCTCTGGCAGCTCACACAGGCGCGCCGCGAGCGCACGCCCCTGCTCCGGACTGCTGCTCCCAGCGCTCGGCAGCGCGGGGCGGCTGAGTCCGCGCAGCACGTGCGGCAGCGTGCTCGCACGCGCGCCGAGGCGCTTCAGATCGAAGCGCACGGCGACGAGCGGCGCGGGCGCCAGGTCGAGCGCGCTGTACAGCAGCGCGAGCGTCTCCGCGCTCTCGAGCGCGATGATGCCCTGGCGAGGCAGCGGCGTGAGCCACGCACTGTCGGCCAGCGACAGCCCGGGCAGCCCGCGGCTGCGGCGCCGTTGCGCGAGCGCATCCATGAAGCTGTGAGCGGCGGCGGTCGCGCCTCCGGTCTGACCGAGCACACCCGCCGCAGACGACAGGAGCACGAACGCTGCGAGGTCGAGGTGCTCGGTGAGCTGGTGCAGGTGGAATGCGGCGTCGAGGTCGTTGCGCACTGCGTCGGCTGTCAGCTCGGCCTCGCCGGACGTGCCGGCGAAGTGGAAGACCGCGCCGAGCGGGCGCTCGACGGGGATGGCGTCGAGGTACACGCGTAGCTGCTCGCGATCGGCTCCATCCCAGGTCTGCACCTCGAGCTGCGCGCCCGCCGCCTGCAGCTCTTCGACGAGATCGTCCGCCGCGGACCCGCGCTGCGGCGTGAGCAGCAGCAGATGGCGCGCGCCATGCGCTACGAGGTGGCGCGCCAGCTCGGCGCTGCGCGCCTGCGCGCCGCTGATCAGCAGCGTGGCATCGGCCGGCAAGCGACGCGGAATCGAGAGCACGAGCTTGCTGGTCTGACCGGCGCGCGTGAGCTGCCGGAAGGCCTCGGGTGCGCGTCGCAGATCCCACGCTGCCGTGGGCGGCGGCTGCAGCTGACCGTGCTCGAACAAGGGCGCGAGCTCGCGCAACACGCGCACGAGGCTCTCGCGATCGGCCTCGGCCAATGAGAACGCGCGGTAGTGCACGCCCGGGTGCGCCGCCGCGACGGCTTGCGGATCGCGCGGGTCGCTCGTGCCGAGCGCGATGAAGCGCCCGCCGCGCCGCAAGAGCCGCAGCGATGCATCCACGTGCTCGCCGCCGAGCGCGTCGAGCACGACGTCCACCCCTGCGCCTTTCGTGGCGCGCAGGAAGTGGGCCTCGAAGCCCGGACGCGAGGCTGCGATGTGGTCGCCGTCGAGGCCCAGCGCGTGCAGCGCGGGCCACGCGTCGGGCTCGGCCGTGACGAAGATCTCGGCGCCGAGCCAGCGTGCGAGCTGCAGCGCCGCCGCGCCGCTGCCGCTGCTGCTTACAGCGGCGTGGATGAGCAGCTTGTCGCCGGGCTGCAGCCGGGCGAGGTCGACGAGCGCGTGGCACGCCGTGAGGTACGCACCCGGGACCGCCGCCGCTTCGGTGAAGCTCCAGGCGGCGGGCACGGGGCTGAGCAGGTGCGCAGCGGCGATGGCGAACGGGCCGAACGCGTGGGGGAAGACGCCCATGACGCGTTGCCCCGGCCGCACGTGCGACACGGCGCTGCCAACCTCCCGCACCACGCCAGAGCCCTCGTGGCCGAGCGCGTCCGGGAGCATGCCCAGAGCGGCGTGCACATCGCGCAGACTCACGCCTGCCGCGCGGACTTCGAGCCGCACCTCGTGCGGCTCGAGCGGGCGCAGCGCGTCGGGGCTCTCCATCAGCTGCAGCGCCTCGAGCGAACCGCGCTGCGGACTGTCGAGTCGGTACGAGTCTGCCGCTGGTAGCTTCAGCGCCGGACTGCCGGCGCGCGTGAGGCGCGGCTTGTGGGCGACGGACTCGCGCAGCACCAGCTCGGGCTCATCCGCACGCGTCAGCGCGAGCAGCACGTCGGCTTCAATGTGATCGGCATCGAGGTCCAGGAGCAGCACCGCGCGCTCGCTCAGCCCGGTCCGCGCCGCGCGCACGAGCCCCCAGACCGGCGCGTGGGCCAGATCCGAGACGTCTGCATCGGGGTGCACGGCGACCGCGCCGCGCGTCACGATCACGAGCTGCGTGGCGGCGAGCTTGTCACTGCCCGCGTAGCCGCGCAGCAGCGCGAGCAGCTCGCGGGTCGTGGCTTCTGTGTCGTCCAGCACGTCGCTCGACGCGCCGTCGCTCCAGAGCGGCAACAACAGGAGCTCGGGCGCGGCCTTGCCACGCTCGAGTGTCGTGAGTAACGCGTCGAGGTCGGCGTGGCGTGCGACGCCGCAGCCAGACACACGCAGCGGGCGCTGTCCGAGGCAAGCGATCGCCGGCTTGGTGTTGGCCGTGTTCGCCGCTGCCGCCTCCAGCGGCTGCCAGCTGTGCGTGTACAGCGCGTCGAGTCGCGGCATGCGCGCGCCTTGGAGTTGCTCTCTGCTGACCGGTCGCGCCGACAGCGCGTCGACCGTGGCCACCAGCTCGCCGAGGCCGTCGCACAGGGTGACGCGTGCGCTGCCACGCTCGCGATCGCTCGCGAGCGCCACGCGCAGGCGACTGGCGCCCCGCGCGTACAGCTCGACGCCGTTCCAGGCGAATGGCATGAGCGGCGCGGATCCGTCCGCGATGAACAGGCACGCCTGCAAGGTGGCGTCGAGCAGCGCTGGATGCAGCGCGAAGCTGTCGGCGGCGGACGCGTCGGGCAGGCTCAGCTCGGCGAACAGCTCGTCGCCGCGCCGCCATACGCTGCGCAGGCTCCTGAACACGCCGCTGCTCTCGAGGCCGAGCGCGGCAGTGCGTTCGTAGAAGTCGCTGAGGTCACACGGCTCCGCTGACGAAGGAGGCCACGCGTGCAGGGGCGCCGCCGTGCGCTGCGTGCTGGCGGGTGCGAGCCAGCCCGAGACGTGGCGCGTCCACGCCTCGTCCTCCGCGGCAGCGTGCGGCTGCGTGTAGGCGCTGAATGCGCGCCGCCCGCTCTCGTCGGGCTCGCTCACGGAGAGCTGCAGCGAGATGGCCGCCTGTTCGGGCAAGGCGAGCGGCGCCTCGAGGAGCAGCTCGTCGATGCGCGAGAGCCCGACGCGCAGCGCTGCGGTCAGCGCGAGCTCGAGCCAGGCGGTGGCGGGGAACACCACGCGGTCCAGGACGCGGTGGCCAGCGAGCCACGGGTGAGATGCGAGCGAGAGCCGGCCGGTGAAGACGATGCCGTCGCTGTCCGCGAGCGGCACCGCAGCTGCGAGCAGCGGATGCTCGGCGCTCGAAAGGCCCGCGGACAGCAGATCCGTGTGGCCCTGGGCCGTGACGTCCGCCCAGTAGCGCTCGTGCTCGAAGGGATACGTGGGCAATGCGACGCGGGGCTGCTCCCCGAGCAGCGCGCTCCACTCGAACGGCAGACCGCGCGTGGTGAGGCCGGCGAGCGAGCGCAACATGCGGTCGAAGCCGCCCTCGTCGCGGCGCAGCGAGCCGCTCACGGCGTGCGCTCGGCCTCCGCCGCATGCGTCGAGCGTGTCGCGCACCGAGCCGACCAGCATCGGATGCGCGCTGATCTCGAGGAAAAAACGATGGTCGTCTGCGGCGAGCCGAGCTACCGCGTCCGCGAACCGCACGGGCTCGCGCATGTTGGAGTACCAGTACTCGGCATCCATGGCCTCGCCGGGCTGCACCGCCGCGGTGACCGTGGAGTAGATGGGCAGAGTGCCGGCCGCGGGCGCGAGGTCTCTGAGCTCCGTGAGCCACGGGTCGTCGCGCAGCACCTCGATGTACTTGCAGTGCGAGGGCGCGCTGCCCGCGCGCACGCGGCGTACGAAGATCTGCGCCGCCGTCAGCTGCTCGATCAATGCGACGAGCGCCTCCTCCTCGGCAGCGATCAACGCATTACGCGGGCTGTTGATGCCGGCGATGACCGCGCGCTCGCCCCAGGGCTCGAGGTAGGGGGCGAGGTCCGCGGCGGACAGCTCGACCACGATCACGCCGCCGCTGCCCGTCAACCGCGTCAAAGCCTGGCTGCGGCGAGCGAGCAGCTGCGCGGCCTGCTCGAGTGAAAGCACGCCCGCCACGCAGGCGGCCGCGATCTCACCCTGACTGTGTCCGATGACGGCGTCTGGCTCGACGCCCAGTGAGCGCCAGAGCGCGGCGAGCGAGACCATCATGGTGAACAGCACGGGCTGCACGACGTCGACCCGCTCCAGGCTCGCGGCGGAGGGCTCGCAGCGCAGCACGTCGATCAACGACCAGTCGATGTACGGTGCAAACGCGCGGTGGCAAGCCTCCGCCTGGGCGCGGAACACGTCGGACGTCTCGAGCAGCTCGAGCGCCATGCGCTCCCACTGCGCGCCCTGGCCGGGGAACACGAACACGACCTTGCCTTCGACATCCGCCTGGCCGGTGACGAGCTGCTGCGCAGCGCCGCGGTCCTGCGCAAAGGCCTCGAGCGCAGCGAGCAGCGCGGGGCGATCCGCAGCGACGGCGACCGCGCGCTGCTCGAAGGCCGTGCGGGTCGTCGCGAGCGAATGTGCGACCGCGGGCAGAGGCAGCTCGGGCTGCGCGGCGAGCTGCTGGTGCAAGCGGGCTGCTTGCGCGCGCAGCGCCGCGGGCGTTCTCGCGAACAGCGGGAACGGCAACGCGGGCAGGCTGGGGGGAACTGCAGCCAACGGCTGCAGCGCCGGTGGCTCCTCGATGATCAGGTGGGCGTTGGTGCCGCTGACGCCAAACGATGAGACGCCTGCGCGCCGCGGTCTATCGCCTCGCGGCCACGCGCGGGGCTCCTGCAGGAGCCGAATCGTGCCCGCAGACCAATCGACGTGCGGCGTGAGCGTGTCCGCGTACAACGTTCGAGGCAAGAGCTCGTGCTGCAGCGCGAGCACCATCTTGATGACGCTCGTCACGCCCGAAGCCGCCTGGGTGTGCCCGAGGTTCGACTTGATCGAGCCGAGCCACAGCGGCGCCTCGCTGCTGTGAGCGGCGCCGTAGGTGGCGATCAGCGCCTCGGCCTCGATCGGATCACCGAGGCTCGTGCCGGTGCCGTGCGCTTCCACGACGTCGACCTCGGCCCCGCCGAGCCGCGCGCTGTGCAGCGCCTGCAGGATCACCTGCTGCTGCGCCGGACCATTCGGCGCGGACAGCCCCTGGCTTCGGCCATCCTGGTTGACCGCGGAGCCGCGGATCAGCGCGAGGACTGGGCGCCCGTGCTCGCGCGCGTCGGACAGGCGCTCGAGCACGAGCATGCCAACGCCCTCAGCGAACGCAGTGCCGTTGGCCCCCGCGCCGAACGCCTTGCAGCGCGCATCCGCGGCGAGCGCACGCTGCCGGCTGAACTCGACGAACGGCCCCGGCGTCGCCATCACGGTGACACCGCCGGCCAGCGCCAGTGTGCACTCGCCCTGGCGCAGGGATTGGCAGGCCAGATGCATCGCGACCAACGACGAGCTGCACGCCGTGTCGATGCTCAGCGCCGGCCCTTGCAGCCCGAGCGTGTACGAGATCCGCCCGGACGCCACGCTGCCCGCGCTGCCGAGGATGCCCTGGCCTTCGAGGCTGGCATCGCCCGCGAACAAGGTGGCGTAATCCTGATAGACCACGCCCACGAACACGCCGGTCGAGCTGCCCTTCAAGGTGCTCGGATCGATCTGGGCGCGCTCGAGGCTCTCCCACGACGTCTCGAGCAGCAGGCGCTGCTGCGGATCGATGGCGCGCGCCTCGCGCGGGCTGATGCCGAAGAACGCGGCGTCGAACGCGTGCGGCTCGCGCAGGAAGCCGCCCTCACGCACGTAGGTCTTGCCGTGCGTATCGGGATCCGGATCGTAGAGGCCAGCGCTGTCCCAGCCACGGTCCTCGGGGAAGCCGCTGATGGCGTCATGACCGGCCACGAGCTGCTGCCACAGCTGCTCCGGCTCCACCACGCCGTCCGGCAGCCTGCAGCTCATGGCGACGATGGCGATCGGCTCATCGGCTGGCCCACTGCGCTTCGCGAGCTGCGCTCGCGGCGTTGCGCCGGACCCGCTCAGCTCACGCCGCAGCCGCAGCACGATCTCCTGGGCCGTGGGGTGATCGAACAGCAAGGTGGACGGCAGGCGCAAGCCCGTGGTGGCGTTGAGCCGGTTGCGTAGCTCCACCGCCATCAGCGAGTCGAGCCCCAGCTCCTGCAGCGGACGGCTGCGGTCGATCGCGGTGGCACTGCCGTGGCCCATGACCTTGGCGATCTCGCCGCGTACCAGCTCGAGCAGCACGGCAGTGGCCTCGGCCTCGGGCAGCGTGCGTACGCGTTCGGCGAGCGCGCTGCCAGCCTCGGAGAGCACTGCAGCCGATGGCGGCAGGGCGTTGCGCACGAGCCCGCGTAGCAGTGGCGGCAGCACGGCACCGTGGCTCTCGAGCGCGCGGCGATCGAAGCGGATCGGCGCGAGCAGCGCATCGGGCCGTGCCAGCGCGGCGTCGAGCAGCGCGAGCGCGGTGCTCGAGTCGAGCGCCACCACGCCCTGGCGCGCGAGCCGCGCCAGATCCTTGTCGGCGAGGCGCGCGGTCAAGCTCGAGCGCTCGGACCACTGGCCCCAGGCGAGCGACAGACCGGGCAGCCCGCGGCTGCGGCGGTGCCGAGCCAGCGCATCCAGGAAGCTGTTGGCGGCAGCGTAGTTGGCCTGACCGGGGTTGCCGAGCAGGCCTGCGGCGGACGAGAACAACACGAACGCCGCGAGGTCCAGGTGCGCCGTGAGCTCGTGCAGGTGCCAGGCGGCGTCGAGCTTCGGGCGCAGCACGTTCGCGAGCCGCTCGGGTGTGAGCTCTGCGAGCACGGCGTCGTCGAGCACGCCTGCGGTGTGGAACACCCCGGCGAGCGGGCGCTCGGTCGGGATGCCGTCGAGCAGCGCGCGCAGGGCGTCGCGATCGGCGCTGTCACACGCGTGCAGCTCCACGTGCGCGCCGGCGCTCTGCAGGGCTTCGACGAGCGCCTGCGCGCCAGGTGCGCTCGCGCCCTGGCGCGAGAGCAAGAGCAGGTGGCGCACGCCGTGTGCAGTGACGAGGTGGCGCGCGAGCAGCGCGCCGAGCGTACCGGTAGCTCCGGTGATGAGCACGGTGCCATGCGCGGGCAGGGCGCGCGGCATCGAGAGTACGAGCTTGCCGATGTGGCGCGCCTGGGCGAGGTGCCGGAACGCATCCGGCGCGCGGCGCACATCCCAGGCTTGCGTCGCTGGTGGCTGCAGCTTGCCGGCCTCGAACAGCGGCGCGAGCTCGCGCAGCATGCGCGCGAGGCCGTCGTGACCCGCCTCGGCGAGCACGAACGCGCGGTACACCACGCCAGGGTGCGCCGCGGCGATCGCGCTCGCATCGCGCACGTCGGTGACGCCCATCTCGATGAAGCGGCCGCCGCGCGGCAAGAGGCGCAGCGAGGCATCGACCAGCTCGCGTGCGAGCGAGTCGAGCACCACGTCCACGCCCGCGCCTGCCGTGCTGCGCAGGAAGTGCTTCTCGAAGTCGAGCGCGCGTGAGGTCGCGATGTGATCGTCGTCGAGCCCGAACGCTCGGAGCGCGGGCCACTTGCCCGGGCTCGCGGTCGCGAAGATCTCGGCGCCGAGGAGGCGCGCGAGCTGCAGCGCCGCGGAGCCCACGCCGCCCGTAGCGGCATGGATGAGCAGCTTGTCACCGGGCTGTAGGCCCGCGAGCTCGACGAGCGCGTAATACGCGGTGAGGTACACCGCGGGCACCGCGGCGGCCTCGGCGAAGCTCCAGGCGGCGGGCACCGGGATGAGCAGCCGCGCATCCGCGATCGCGACGGGACCGAACGCGTGGGCGAACATGCCCATCACGCGCTGGCCCGGCTGCAGGTGCTGCACGGCGGAGCCCACCTCGCGCACCACGCCGGAGCCCTCCTGGCCGAGCGCGGTGAGCTCGCCCGTGAGCATGCCCAGCGCGTTCAGCACGTCGCGGAAGTTGACGCCGGCAGCGCGAACGTCGAGGCGCACCTCGTGCGGCTCGAGCGGTCGCAGCGCCTCGGCGCCGTCCAACAGTTGCAGCGTGTCCAACGTCCCGCGCTGCACGCTGTCCAGCCGGTAGGCCTCCGCGGCTGGCAGCGGCAAGCTCGGGCTGCGGTCCGCGCGCACGAGGCGCGGGCTGTACAGCTCGCCGCCGCGCAGCGCGAGCTCGGGCTCCGCCGCGCTCAGCGCCGCTTGCAGCTGCTCGGTCGTCAGTGCGTCATCTTCGAGATCGAGCAGCACGACGCCGCCCGCGGGCAGCTCGGCGCGCGCGGCGCGCACCAGACCCCAGACGGGCGCGTGGGCCAGATCCAGCACGTCCTCATCGGGCTGTGCGGCCACGGCGCGCCGGGTCAGGACCACGAGCCGCGTCCGCTGCAGTACCTCGCTCGCCGCCAGCCGCTGCAGGACGTCCAGCACGTGGCGCGTCGCAGCGTGACCTGCAGCTGGCAGCCGCGGCGCGGACGCCTCCGCCCGCAGCGGCAAGAGCAACACCTCCGGTGCAGTCCCGCCCTGCGCGATCGCGTGCGTGAGCGCCGCAAGGTCGGCGTGGCGCTGCAGCCCATCGATGCTCAAGGCTGCACGCTCGAGCGCGGCGTACGACGCGACGCTCGCCGGCTCGTGTGCGCTGGCGCTGCTCGCCAGCTTCGTCCACTGGACCGCGTAGAGATCGTCCAGCCGCGTGGCTGCTGCGAGCGCGCTGGCCCTCGAGACCGGGCGCAGCACAAGGGCGTCGGCCGTCGCGAGGAGCGCTCCGCTGTCGTCGCGGACCTGCATCTCGAACGCGTTCGCTGCGCCGGTCTTTCGGAGCTGTATGCGCACGCGCGCGGCGCCGCGGGCTCGCAGCTCGACGCCGCTCCACGAGAACGGCAGCATCGGCTCGGCGCCTGCTCGCAGCGCGAGGCTGTGCAGCGCAGCGTCGAGCAGCGCAGGGTGGAGCGCGAAGCCGCTCGCGGCGGCGGAGTGCTCCTCGGGCAGCGCGGCCTCCGCGAACAGGTCCTCGCCGAGCTTCCAGGCCGCGCGCAGGCCCTGAAACGCCGAGCCGTAGACGAAGCCTGCCGCGGACATGTGCGCGTAGAGCTCGCCCGTCGGGCACGGGGTCGCCTCTGCGGGCGGCCACACGGTCGCGGCATCAACGTCCTGCGCTTGCAGCGCACCGGCCGCCGGTGCGAGCCAGCCGCTCGCGTGCCGCGTCCATGGCGCGTCGCCGCCGGCGGCTTCCGGCCGCGCGAAGATCTGCAGCTCACGGCGGCCCTCGGCGGCTGCCCCGACCGAGAGCTGCACGCAGATGGCAGCGTGCTCGGGCAAGACGAGCGGGGCCTCGAGCAGCAGCTCGTCGACGCGCGCGAGCCCGACGCGGTGGGCTGCGGCGAGCGCGAGCTCGAGCCACGCAGTCCCGGGCAGGAGCACGCGATCGAAGACGCGGTGGCCCGCGAGCCAGGGGTGAGATGCGAGCGACAGCCGGCCGGTGAAGACGAAGCCGTCGCTGTCTGCCAGCTGCACCGCAGCTGCGAGCAGCGGATGCTCCGCGCTCGCGAGCCCCGCAGAGACCACGTCCGTGTGCGCGCCGGCCGCGGCCTCCACCCAGAAGCGCTCGCGCTCGAACGGGTAGGTGGGCAGCGCGACCCGCGGCTGTCTGCCGAGCAGCGTGCTCCAGTCGAGCGGCAGGCCGCGCGTGGTAAGCCCGGCGAGCGAGCGCAGCATGCGATCGAAGCCGCCGTCCTCACGGCGCAAGGAGCCGAGCACGGCGCAGGGCTTGTCCGCGGCGCTCGCGTCGAGCGTCTGCTGGACGGCGAGCGTGAGCACGGGGTGCGGGCTCACCTCGACGAAGAAGCGGTGGTCGCGCTCGAACAGTTGCTCGATGGCCGCGCTGAAGCACACCGTGTGACGCAGGTTGCGGTACCAGTAGCTGGCATCGAGCTCGCTGCCGTCGAGCTCGGTCTGCGTGACGGTGGAAAAGAGCGGGATGTTCGCGGCGCGCGGCTGGATTGGGGCGAGCGCCTCGAGCAGGCGTTCCCGCAGCGCCTCCACCTGCGGGCTGTGCGACGCGAAGTCCACGCGCACGATGCGCGCGAAGACTTGCTGCGCGGTGAAATCCGCGAGCAAGGCCTCGAGCGCCGGCACGTCGCCCGCGAGCACCGTGCTGCGCGGGCTGTTGATCGCGGCGATGGCGACGCGCTCGGCGTAAAGCGCGAGATACTTCGGCAGCTCTTCGGCACCGAGCTCGACGGCGAGCATGCCACCCTGGCCAGCG